>Ga0209403_10000728_pt1 | contig 47015 bp, 36 predicted proteins | sample ArcticOcean_MG_C_8_FD_187440 | JGI IMG/M metagenome (GOLD analysis project Ga0209403, IMG submission 187440) | Marine microbial communities from western Arctic Ocean - ArcticOcean_MG_CB11_86 (SPAdes) (version 2) | ecosystem: Environmental > Aquatic > Marine > Oceanic | place: Arctic Ocean... | reverse complement strand
GACGATGATGATGAAGACGACGATGACGACGATGATGAAGAATACGATGACGACGATGATGAAGAATACGATGACGACGATGATGAAGAATACGATGACGACGATGATGAAGAATACGATGATGATGATGATGATTACGACGATGACGATGAAGACGAAAGTAGGGAATCTGAATCGAAATAGAATCTAGCTACTAAAAATAGTTAAAAATATATAGCAAGATCCAGAATAAATTGGGTTTTACAGAAAAGCAGATGGGACATTGGCAAATTTTTCGATACTATTATTAATAGCAACTGGATTAATAATTACCCAATTTATTTGCCAATTTTTAGCTATAAAGCATTTAAAGAACTCACCTTTAATTCCGGAAGAAAAAAAACGCTACTGGACATGGTTTATACTACTAGGGCTACCTGGAGTCATCTTTTATTTCATGGCAGCTAGAAAAAAGACCTCTACTGATCTCTAACGCAAATAAGTTCTTAATTACAATAGATAAATCGGTATTCATTGGTAATGATAAAGGTTAAAATAAAATATAAACATTTTACATAGAATCGAATATAATAGGAACAAGATAATACATCCCTCTGATATATACTGAGTGTTTTAATAAAGGTGACTTAATGGTGTTCAAAGACGTCTCCAGCAAAGTCTCTTTTCCTGAAATGGAAAAGAATATATCTGATTTTTGGAAAACCCATAGTATCTTCAAAGAATCTGTGGCTCAGAGACAGGGTAGCCCTATTTTTAATTTCTATGAAGGCCCCCCAACAGCAAATGGAGCACCCGGGGTACACCACATTTTAGCTAGAGTTTTCAAAGATATCATTCCAAGATTCAAAACCATGAACGGGTATCAGGTACCTAGAAAAGGCGGCTGGGATACTCACGGACTGCCCGTCGAACTAGCAATCGAAAATGAAATAGGGCTTCATAGTAAAGCAGATATTGAAACGTATGGCGTGGAAGAGTTCAATAAAAAATGTAAGGAAAGTGTTTTCCGTTACGTGAAGGAATGGGAAACTTTATCTGACAGAATAGGTTTTTGGATTGATATGGAAGATCCTTATATCACATTTAAAAACGAATACATTGAATCCGGCTGGTGGATTTTTAAACAACTTTGGGACAAGGATCTGATATATAAAGATTACAAAGTAACCCCACATTGCCCGAGATGTGTTACATCACTTAGTTCCCATGAAGTTGCTTTAGGCTATCAAGAAAATACTGAAGATCCCTCAGTCTACATAAAGTTCTTAGTCGATTCAAAATCATCAACAAACCTCCCGCCACATTTAAATGACAATATCCCAATATCTTTTCTAGTATGGACGACGACACCATGGACTTTACCCGCTAACGTTGCAATCGCAGTATCAGAAGAAGCATCTTATGCGATTGTAGAAGGTGAATTCTCTTCGTCCTCAGGCACAGAAAGACTAATCATTGCAGAAGAATTAGTCGAAAATATATTAGAAAAACCGTACAAAATTATCTCAACTTTGACAGGTAAAGATCTTATTGATATTGAATATCACGCGTTGTATGAATTGAATACCACGGACAAAAAAGCTTACAGAATAGTACCTGCGAATTTCATTTCCTTGACCGATGGCACCGGATTGGTTCATATTGCACCAGCGTATGGAGCTGAAGATCTAGAAGTAGGCAGAAAAGAAAATTTACCAATTATTCATGTAGTAGAATTGGATGGATCAGTAACCGAGTTCGAAAATGGACCTGAAAAAGGTATTTTCTTCAAAGATGCTGATCCAGCGATTACAGCCGACTTAGATTCAAAAAATAGACTTCTGAAGTCTGAGAAAATTAAACATACCTACCCTTTTTGCTGGAGATGTGATTCTCCTCTTTTATACTATGCAAAAGAGTCTTGGTACATTAGAACAACTGCACTAAAGGCTAGACTAATTGAAGCGAATAAAGAAATTAATTGGTATCCTGATCATATAAAAGAGGGTCGTTTTGGAGAATGGCTAGAAAATAATGTTGATTGGGCTCTGAGCAGAGAAAGATTCTGGGGTACCCCCATACCTGTTTGGAGCTGCGAAAAATGCGGAGACTACTCAGCCATAGGTAGTTTAGATGAGCTTAAAAAACAACCTGGATTACAAGGTTTCAATGATAACTTAGACCTACACCGCCCCTTTTTAGATAAAGTTAAATTTTCTTGTGCGAAATGTGATGGTATATCTTCACGAATACCTGAAGTCATGGATGCATGGTTCGACTCCGGTGCTATGCCTGTGGCGCAATGGCATTATCCATTTGAAAATGAAGACCAATTTAACACCCAATCTCCTGCTGACTATATATGTGAAGGAGTAGATCAAACCAGAGGATGGTTTTATACCCTGCACGCATTATCAGTCCTCCTATTCGATCGTCCTGCTTATAAAAATGTAGTAAGCCTGGGGCATATACTAGACGAAACCGGATCTAAGATGAGCAAGTCTAAAGGTAATGTGGTTGAGCCCTGGCCTGTTTTAGATTCTAGAGGAGCAGATGCAATAAGATGGTATATGTATACTGCAACCACACCTGGAAATCCACGACGTTTCTCGGAAGGATTAGTCGGCGAAAGTGTTAGAAAATTCTTATTACCCCTATGGAACACATACAGCTTTTTTGTTACTTACGCTAATCTAGATAACTTTGATCCCTTAACCAATCAACCACCTAAAGCAGAAGATAGGCCTCATCTAGATAGATGGTTGCTATCAAGCTTAAACAGCTTAATTATAGAAACAACAAAAGATCTTGAACAGTATAAAATTACAGAGGCTGCTAGAGGCCTTGAGAAATTTGTTGACCAGTTATCAACCTGGTACATCCGGAGAAGTAGAAGAAGGTTCTGGAAAAGCGAAGATGATATTGATAAGCAATCTGCTTATCACACACTTCATGAATGCCTACTAACACTATCTAAGCTACTAGCACCTTTTACTCCGTTCATTTCAGAGTCTATTTTTAAGAATCTTAATTCAGATACAATACTGAGCGTCCATTTAGCTGACTGGCCCAAACCAAATCTTGCTGATGTAAATCCAACCATCGAGGCAGATGTTAATCTTGCAATACAGTTATCCAGCTTAGGAAGAGCGGCCAGAAGTAGAGCGCAAATCAAAGTTCGCCAACCACTCTCAACGGCATATGTTTTTGTAAAAGGTGGAGACGTTGAACAAACCGTAATCCGAATAGCAGACCAGCTCAAGGATGAATTAAATGTAAAGGCAATCAAGACAATCGATAATGAATCTATATTTCTTGATTTCAAGATTCTACCGAACCTAGCGAAACTAGGTCCACGATTAGGCTCAAAGATACAAAATTTTCGACAAGAATTAGAGACTTTAGATAAGGAAGCTCTCAGCTTATTAGCCAAAACATTACAATCAGGCAATAACGTAGAAATAAATAATAATACATACTCCCCAGATGAACTAATTGTTGAAACAGAAGATAAACAACACTACATATCTTCAACAGACTCTTTGATATCTGTCGCGATCAATACTGAAATAACAGAAGCCTTATCACTTGAGGGTTTTGCAAGAGATTTAGTGCGCCAAATCCAAGAAATACGCAGACAAGAGGATTTTAAAATTGACTCAAGAATTTTCCTCAGCATATCAGGAGCGGAAAAAATAGATAAAGTTCTAGCCAACCATTCACATTATATTGAACAAGAAACACTATCTGAAATCATTTCTGATGTAAATGAAGTAACTCATAATGTCACAATTAATGATATTGCGACTACTATATCAATCAGACTAAAAGATTAACCTTTATTTAGTTCCATCTAAAAAATTCATAATTGCTTCCGAATAAGCATCGGGAGATTCTACGTTTGGGAAATGCCCAACTTCAGGTAAAATCACCAATCTAGAATTCTTGATAGCTCTACTCATACGAACATGCCCTCCTGGAGGTGTAGTCCCATCTTCCTCTCCACAAATTAAAAGAACGGGGCAGTTAATACTTTCTAAATGTGGAGCTAGGGGGTTCTCAAACAGATCTTGCCCGGATATACGCATATCTTCCACATAAACAAAGGCGTCATTACGCGCGATGGATTCTTCATGTCTAGCATCAATATAATCTTTGTTCGCTTCACTAAATTTCTTACCCCAACCACGAGTGTAATCAACGGGAATAGATTCAATTCCGTTATCGCTAATATCCTTTAACCTGGAATCCCATCCAGCGACATATTCTTCTTTTATTTCTGCAGAAGAATCTTGAACAATCAAAGATAAAGTTTTATCTGGGTAATTCAGAGCAAATTGCTGAGCAATCAATCCTCCTAAAGAATGTCCATGAATATGAGCTTTCGCAATTTTTAAATTATCTAATAGCCCTGCAAGATCACTCGCATGTGTATCTCGAGTGTAAACCCCGGCTTCTGCATCTGGCCGGTCAGATTTCCCATGCCCTCTCATATCCCATAGCAAAAGTTGATAATTTTTTGAAAAATCTGGAATTTGCGCCTCATACCCTCTTCCATTTCCTCCTAAACCATGGGTCATAACTAGCGTTTCATTTTTTGAATCTCCAAAAAGTTCATAAAAAATATTTAGCCCATTAATTTTTGAATGTGGCATTTTAGCCTCCTTTAATTAAGCACTGTCATTTAATCTTGACTCTTTCATTGATAATAGCGATGGAGAATAACAGTCTATCTAACTTGGACGAGCTTCTCGAACCATGGTAGCCATCTGCTGATCAATCTCAACTGGCCATGATCTTTTTAGTGGATCTTCTACCTTAATACTGAAATTCCCTATACCTTCTATCTCAATTTTCCCGACATCACCATCCTGAAGAGGTCCGATTCCCTGGTGATTTGTGCCCACAGCTATAACGTCCCCTGGAACTAGGGTCATCACTTTAGTGGCCCACTCAATTAATTCAGGAATAGTATGCTCTAAATCGCTTGTTGAATAGTCATGCCTTTCTTGATCACCAACCCAGTATTTTATGGAAAGATTATGAGGGTCAATAATTTCATCTGCTGTTACAATACACGGACCCATTGGAGCACAAGTATCAAACGATTTAGAAATCATTGTCATCCCAGGATCACGACCCACTCCGCCTCTTGGAGACACATCCATAAATGCAGTGTACCCAAATACAGCACCCATTGCTTCTTCCTGAGAAAGATCTTTAGACCTCTTCCCAATGACAAGAGCTAACTCAGCCTCATGATGACATATTCTAAAATCTACATTAGGCAATACAACTTTATCACCTGGGCCGATAACTGCTTCAGGGGATTTTAAAAACATATCAACAGGAAAAATATCTCTATCTTGGCCTTCTCGGTAATTTCCAAAACAACATATTAACTTCCTAGGACGAGGGATTGGAGCTCGCAACCGTACACTACCAACAGCAACACCTTCAGCAGATTCCTCCATATCAAGAAGTTCATCTCGAACAGAAGCAAAATCCTCGATAATATTAATCATGACATCTTCAGGATTGCTTCCCATGTACTCATCCGCAATACCAGCCATGCCAATTACTCTACCATCGACCAAAATTCCGGGGCGGAAATCGTTATACATTACAAGTTTCATATCTTAATCCCTTCTAAAATATTAAATATATATATTCTTCCCTCGTTGAACATTATATATCTTAGTGTATAAAATTATCGAATATGGTGATGATACTTTCAAAGAAAAGTAGATAAAATTAGCTAATTACAATAAAATTATACTAGATACTGTTAATTACGCGAATAATGATCAATATATAGCTTCTTCTAGCATATATAATATTTGTGTATAAATTCCGGAGGGGAGACAAGATGAAAATATCAATTGCACAGGAAAAACTAGCTCATAGCTTAGGAATTGTAGGAAGAGCTGTTGCAACAAGATCCACTTTACCAATCACAACTCATATTCTCTTAAAGGCTGAGAACTCTACATTAGAGCTATCTGCCACAAACCTAGAGATATCGATGAAATCTCAAATACCTGCTGAAGTAACAATGGAAGGCTCTATAGCAGTTCCCGCAAGATTATTAATCGAATTTGTAAACTCACTACAACCTGACTTGGTAACAATGGAAATCTCTTCAAGCAGTAACCAATTAGAAGTAAGCTCAGGCCGGGTAATAGCAAAATTAACAGGCCAAAATGCGGAAGATTTTCCTGTAATCCCAGATTTTAATGATGGGTTAAATCTTCAAATACCATCAGATAAGCTAAGGCTATCGATTGAAAGAGTAGCCTTTGCAGCAGCAACAGATGATGCACGACCAGTTCTAACAGGAATATACACTTCATTAGAGAATAGTACGATGACAATGGCCGCAGCCGATGGTTTTCGCCTTGCTGTACAAAAAACCGAACTTACAGAACCTCTGAATGAAGCCGTAGATATACTAATACCAGCAAAGTCGCTCCGCGAACTAGAGCGTATCCTAGCAGAAGAAGAAAATAACATCTCAATTACAATTAGCTCATCTCGTAATCAAATAATGTTTAAACTGAAAGAAACAGAAATTGTTTCCCAGTTGTTACAAGGAACATTCCCAAATTATAAACAGCTAATTCCTCAAGAAAATGGAACTAAATCAACAATTTTAGTTTCTGACTTCCTTCGCGCAACCAGAACAGCTGCTGTTTTCGCGCGTGATGGTAATGGAATAGTCAGGCTCTACATTAGTTCAGGACAAAGTATTGAATCAGGAACAATTAAAATAGCAGCACGTTCGGATGAGGTTGGAGAAAATGAAGCTTCAATAGATGCTACAGTCGAAGGAGAATCTTCACAAATCGCCTTTAATAGCCGTTATTTGGTTGATGTTTTAAATGTCATGGATGAGAAAATTACTCTTGAAACTAGTAGCCCTTCTAGCCCTGGCACGATAAGACCTCAAGATGATAAAGATACAGATTATTTGCATGTGGTAATGCCGATGTTCGTTCAATGGTAGAACCCTGTTTAGAAAATTAAACTAGAGGTATTATTCTATTTAGTTGACACGTTATACTAATCCTATGAAAGTTTATTATGGCTGGTGGATTGTATTAGGGTCAGTCGTATGTCAGTTAGTCAGTATGAGTGTAAGCCTCACAGCTGCAAGCACATTTCTGCAACCCGTTACTGCAGACTTAGGGTGGAAACTTTCGCAATTCACTCTTGGCTCATCAGTAGCAGTAGGAGCAGGAGCATTATCAAGTGTTTTTGTCGGAAGATTCCTTGACTTAAAAGGCCCTAAATTATTAATAATAATAGGCGCTTGCACAAGTAGCATATGCCTTTTCTTAATTGGGTCACAATCAAATCTACTTGTCTTCATTACACTCTATTTTATAGCTGGCCTAATAGGATGGAATCTATTTGGTCCTCCAGTTGTGAATGCAACATTAAGTAAATGGTTTATTAAAAACAGAGGTTGGTCTTTAGCTATAGGATCAATGGGAATATCCCTTTCCAGTTTACTTACCCCGCTACTGTTAACTTTAACTATCGATTCCCTCGGTTGGAGATCAGCCTACAAAATACTATCTGTGCTCGTGATAATAATTCTTATCCCTGTTGGATTAGCCATGAGAAGAAGACCAGAAGATTATGGCCTTCTTCCGGACGGAGAAACGATCCTAGAAAAAGCATCCACCTCGTCACTCGAGGATATTTCAATAACCCGCTCAGAAGCTCTTAGAACAAGGAGTTTTTGGATGCTTACCATAGGATTTAGCCTGATAATGGCAGGTTTAATGTCGATTCTAATACACTCAATCAACTTCTCAATAGAAGCGGGTTTTACTGGGAAAATAGCAGCATCTGCTTTAACTGTTAACGGCTTAGCAAATCTTATTGGGAAACCAATTTGGGGTTACGGCCTACAAAAAATCAATGCAAAACTCCTAGTGGTTATCGCATATTCTCTAGCATCACTGGGAGTCATATTTATCTTAGCTACATCCTCATATTTTAAAATCTATATACTGTATATTGGATTCTTTCTATATGGATTTGGGTTTGGCGGAACAATACCTTTAAGCCAATACTTATGGGCTAGCTATTTTGGGAGACGCTATATTGGATCGATAATAGGTGCCGGACATCCGATTCAAACATTTTTCACTGCTCTTGGGCCATTAGCAACGGCGTCCTGGTTCGATATTTCAGGCTCTTACACATCGCCTTTTCTTCTTGTAATAGGCCTCTTCATCACGGGAGCATTTATTGTGTGGAAATCAACCTCGCCAGCTCTCCAAAAGAAAAACAAGTAACCGACATAATAATCAAGATTATAAGTTTCTCCTAATTCGATCAAAGAAGTGATCAGAATCTGCTTTCTTAATTATTTCTGGCATCTTAGGTAAAGTTGAGCCGAGTTGTTCAAATAGTTTTTTTTGTTCACTACTTAATTTTTTTGGTATCACAATATCAGTAATTAAAATTAAATCTCCTTTATTTCTTTTATTATAGACATCAGGAACTCCCTTACCCTTTAATCTAAATATATGCCCAGCTTCTACTCCTGAAGGTATCTTAAATGCCTCTTCACCTTCCAATGTAGGTATTAGAATCTCTGCCCCTAGAGCCGCTTGTGCCATATTAACCGGTAATCGAAAAAGAAGATCTTTACCTTCTCGCTCAAAGACATCACTATCTTCAACACCTACTTGAATATATAAATCACCTGGTGGTCCATTTCTTGTGCCGCTTTCGCCTTCTCCACTCATACGAACTCGATTACCATTATCAACTCCAGCAGGAACCGTAACTCTAATCTTTCTTTTAGTTCTATGTTTCTTTTGTCCTTTGCAATTTTTGCAAGGATGTTTCACAACCTGCCCATCTCCATTACATTTATGACACGCACTAATATTGACATATTGCCCAAAAAGATTTTGTTGGGTCCTACGAACTTCTCCGGTACCTTTACAACTAGTGCATCTATCTAACTCTGTATTTGGTTCAGCTCCAGATCCACGACATATTTCACATGTTTCATTACGCTGGAATTGTACTTCTCTTTCAATCCCCTGCATTGCTTCCTCAAAAGAAAGCTTTAACTCTATAAGTAAATCTCCTCCACGTTCTTGTTTAGATCCTTGCCTACCGGTACCACTAGCTCCGCTGAAAAAAGCATCAAATATATCACCAAAACCTGTAAACCCGGAGGATCCGTCAAACCCTTGCGCTCCTGTTGCATCGTTTCCCACACCAGCATGCCCATATCGATCATAAGCCGCCCTTTTATCGATATCACGTAGAACTTCATAAGCTTCATTAATTTTTTTAAATCTAGCATCAGCTCCCTCTGATTTATCTCTATCAGGATGATGCTGAAACGCTAACCGGCGGTATGCTTTTTTAACTTCCTCATCAGAAGCATTCTTGGAAACACCTAGTACATCATAAAAATCTTGTTTTGTGGTCATGTTATTATTTTATTTCCATATCTAATTTTATTCTCATATCACATTATATATATTATACGTCTAAGTAGAACATATTTCATGGGCTCAAAATTCCTTCATCGTCTAAGAAATTGTGCGCCCCTACTATAGGATCTATCTCATCAGAATCAATTTTACGAATTAATTCAATAATTTTAGGTGAAGAATCAGTTGCTTCTATGAGGCGATTTGTAATTTCTTCCCTTACACTAACTTCAAACTCTTTTCTTCTTTGTAATTGTCTTATCTTACTTAAATGATTAGTTTTCTCTAAAGTATCTCGATGCTGTCTCAAAGAAGAAACAAGCTCATCGATACCCACATTCCTATGCCCTTGCGTTAATAAAACAGGAGGTTCCCACCAATCATTTTTTGAACCTAAATGAACATTTAAACGCAAATCATTTGCCATTCTCTTGGCTCCAGACCTATCAGATTTATTAACTACAAAAATATCTGCTATTTCCAAAAGCCCTGCTTTCATTACCTGTATTGCATCTCCGGCTTCTGGCACAATTACAACAGCAACTGTATCAACAACATCCATAACATCAAGATCAGTTTGGCCAACCCCAGCAGTCTCTAATAAAATTATATCGAACCCTGCGGCATCAAGTAGTTTCAATGCCCGCGGAACTAATACTGATAGGCCTCCTGTAGCTCCTCGTGTTGCAATACTCCTTATAAAAACACCTTGATCCAAATAGTGGTCCCTCATCCTAACTCGATCACCAAGGATCGCTCCTCCAGAAAAAGGGCTGGAAGGATCTACTACCAAAACCCCAACTGTTATTCCATCCTGTCTTAAATTAGTTGTAATACTTTCAACTAAAGTACTTTTGCCGGCCCCTGGTGGGCCTGTAATACCAATACGCTGGGCATTACCAGTATGAGGGTGGATTAAATCCAAAACCGCAGGAACATCAGGTGATCCTTTCTCAACCAAGCTAATGAGCTTAGGTAAAGCTGTAATATCTCCTACTAGAAGTTTCTTTACTAGATCTTCGGTCTTAAGATCAATATCCAAACCCATCTACTCACCTTTCACTGAATAAAATATTTCCACCATCTTATTTCTGTTTTTAGACCTCTTTAAATTCACCTTCAACAACTTCAGGTTCATTATCTTCATTTACTTCTGGACCTTCTCCTGGCGTTTCTGTTGCGGCCTCAGATTGATAGACTGCCTCTCCTATCGTCTGTAATACCGTTGAAAGTTCCTGTGTTAATTCATTTAGTTTTTCTGTTGTTATTGACTCATCAGCAAGGGCGTCTCTTATTTCTTTTACCTTCTCTTCAACTTGCTCTTTAACATCATCTGTAACATTATCAGCATGATCAGTTAAAGCTTTTTCTGCTGCAAATGCTGATGCATCAGCCTGATTCCTTGCTTCTATCTCTTCGCGCTTCTTAGCATCTTCAGATGCATTTATCTCAGCATCACGAGCCATTTCTTCAATCTCTTCAGGGGTCAAGCCACTTCCTGCTTGAATCACTATACGCTGTTCCCTTGAAGTCGCTTTATCTACTGCGCTTACATTTAAAATTCCATTCGCATCTATATCAAAAGATACCTCGATTTGGGGTAGCCCTCGAGGAGAAGGAGCAATGCCATCCAAAATAAATCTCCCCAGTGATTTATTATCACCAGATATTGCTCTTTCACCTTGTAAAACATGTATCTCAACACTAGTCTGTCCATCAGCAGCTGTAGAAAATACTTGGCTTTTAGCAGTAGGGATCGTTGTATTCCGAGGAATAACAGATGTTGAAACTCCTCCCAAAGTTTCAATCCCTAAAGTAAGAGGTGTTACATCTAGTAACAAAACGTCTTGTACATCACCTGTTAAAACTCCAGCTTGTATAGCCGCCCCAACTGAAACCGCTTCATCTGGGTTAATTGTCCGGTTAGCATCTTTACCAAAAATTTCTTTTACTTTTTCCTGTATCGCGGGCATTCTAGATTGCCCTCCCACTAAAATAACTTCATCTATTTGATCTGTAGTTAATCCAGCATCCTCAATAGCCTGTAAACAAGGCTTCTCAGTCCTGTGTATAAGATCCCCCACAAGTTGTTCAAGCTTAGAACGAGTTAACGACATTGTTAAATGCTTAGGCCCCGATGCATCAGCTGTAATAAAAGGTAAATTTAACTCTGTCTGTAATACTGTGGACAATTCTTGCTTTGCTCTTTCTGAAGCTTCACGCAGCCTTTGCGTCGCGGATCTATCTTGTCTTAAATCGATACCTTCTAATTTATTAAATTCATCCCTCATCCAATCAACGATAACATTATCAAAATCATCACCGCCCAGATGAGTATCTCCAGCAGTTGATCTAACCTGAAATGTCCCTTCTCCTATCTCTAAAATTGAAATATCAAAAGTACCTCCCCCTAGATCAAATACAGCAACTACCTCTTCATTTTCTTTATCCATACCATATGCCAATGAAGAAGCAGTAGGTTCATTAATAATTCTTAAAACATTCAATCCAGCTATTGTTCCAGCATCTTTTGTCGCCTGCCTTTGGCTATCGTTGAAATAAGCTGGGACAGTTACAACAGCTTCCGTAACTTCTTCTCCAAGATAAGCTTCAGCTTCTAGTTTTAATTTCTGCAATACCATAGCAGAAATTTCTTGAGGGCTGTATTCTTCATCAGCCATATGGACTCTAACATCTCCATTTTTGGCCTCTGTAATTTTATATGGAGCTAATTCAAGGTCACTCTGAACTTCTGGATCACTAAATTTCCTACCCATAAAACGTTTCACACTAAATACTGTATTATCTGGATTCGTTACAGCCTGTCTCTTTGCAACTAATCCAACAAGTTTTTCTTTATTCTTATTAATTGCAATCACAGATGGTGTAAGCCTATTCCCTTCAGAAGTTGGTATAACAGTTGGCTCTCCACCCTCCATAACAGCGACCACGCTATTAGTTGTTCCTAAATCAATCCCGATTGCCTTACCCATAATAATTTTTCTCCTTAAATATTAATTTCTCTAATTAGATTCTTCTTCAATCGTAGTAGGTTCTTCATTTTTATCAGCAGCCTCTCCATTTCCAACCTGTACTAAAGTTGGTCGTAAAACCCTATCATGAAGCTGATAACCTTTTTGAATCACAGTCATAATCTGACCATCTTCCCCAGGCACTTGAGAAATAGCTTCGTGCAAATTAGGGTCGAAATGTTTGCCTTCGGATTCAATTTCTTTAACCCCATTCGATTCCAAAATCGCTTGCATCTTCCTATGAATAAGAGCTATACCATTAACCCACGTCAATTGGATCAAGGAATCTGGGAGCGCAACAAAAGCTCTTTCTAGATCATCAATGATATCCAAGCAATTCAATAATATAGGTGCTACAGCAAAGCGACTTTGTTCAACACGCTCTTGATCTATTCTCTTTTTATAATTCTGGTAATCCGCCTGTGCTCTCTGCCATCCAGCCATATTAATCGTGGTCTTTTCTTTTTGCTCGTTATAAGCTATCTCCCATTGATCGACATCCCAATCAGATTTCTCATTTTTGGTATTCTCCTCTTCAACCATATAATTTACCTCTTAATCAATATATTTATTATTTTCTTAAAGTAATTCCATAGTTAATTCATCTAAAACATCTGCCATAAAGCGCACCGATGGTATCGCATTAGCGTAAGACATACGAGTAGGGCCAATTACTGCTACAGTACCGTGACTATCTGATGTATTACCATAAGTCGTAAGAACCACTCCATAAGGATGCAAAAATGTTTCAGAGTGTTCATGACCAATAACGACCCTGAGCTCGCCAAAGGACATATCTATCGGATGTAGTGCTTCTACCAGCATCCCTTTTTCAACGGCCTCTAATAAATCATGAATTAATTCTCCGCCCACATAAAATTCTGGTTGATTCAACACTTCTGTAAACCCATAGACAAAAGGTTCGCCATCGTATTGCTCTCGAGCTTGTTTTAATAGATTAATAGAAGATTCCAAAATCTGTTTCTGCGCCGGATCACTTAAACCTCGATAAGCAATTTCTATATCAGAATAAGTTTTACCTGAATATCTAGTAGAAAGGATGTCAACAAATTCCTTTAAATTAGACCACACAATACCACCTGACAACTGAATTAAAGCCCTCTGCACTCTTCCACCTTCAAGAATTTGAACCAGCATCGCACGGTATTCACTGATTTTAACAATATCAACATTTTTGACCCGCACATCTTTGTGATACACAGGTGTCACCACCGCCAAGGATTCCAAGCTCCGTGATAAAATCGAGGCCGCGAGCCTAATCCATCGATCTTCATCTAGCTCAACTTGATGAAATTGATGGCGAATCATATCTTTCTGGTTCAACGGTAAATCAACATTTTGTAGTAACGATTCAACATAATACCTATAACCTTGCTCTGTTGGCACAACTCCCGAGGATTTATGAGGCCTGAATAGCAATCCTTCTTCACTTAATTCAGCCAATTCATGCCGCACTGTCGCAGAGCTAACACCAAGGTCATTACTATAAACTAGCTCGCCCGAGCTAACTGGATTAGCTGAATCAATATATGAATCAACTAATAATCGTAAAATTTCTGCTTGTCTCTGAGTAGGCATTTTTCATTACCTGACTTCACTAATATCCGAAAACTAGCAGACGGTTGTCTCAACTGCTAGTTTTCGGATATTACTACTCTACGTTATTCCTGTCAAGCAATTTTAGGTATACTTGGCAATCGGCTTAACTAACTGCTAACATGCTGTACTTCTCTAGTGGTTCGGCTGTTAACCAATAGCCATAGTTAATTGACGCCACATGAAACCAATTGTTAAAGTAATAGTAATATATATATAAATACATACACTAGGAGTAAGTGATATGGCTTTGATAGCCAACGAAGTAGTTACGCAAAAACTAATTGACATCCCTTTTCCAAGTAAGACTCAAACAAGAGATACGTTACTAGTAATTTCCTTTGCCGTTTTTGTATCCATTGCAAGTCAGGTTTCTTTTACTCCCCCTACTTGGTACACCAGCTTTTTTTCCTCGATAGGGATACCGATAAATGGAACACCCGTCCCAATAACTTTACAAACTTTAGCAGTAGGTCTCACAGGAGGAGTTTTAGGAAGTAAGCTAGCAGTGCGTAGCCTACTACTTTATATGCTAGCAGGTATGGCCGGATTACCAGTATACGCAGGTTCAATAAAATCAATCTTAGAAGGTGAAGCATCTTTCGGATTAACAAACGGCTCTATTTGGGGAGGATCATCTATCTTCTCATTACCATCAGGTGGATATATATTAGGGTTTATTGTAGCAGCGTTCATAATCGGTAAATTAGCTGAAAAAGGGTGGGGGACTAATCTAGTAAGAACAACCTTATTACTCCTAATAGGCCATTTATTTATCTATATACTTGGTCTCCCTTGGCTATATTTAGTTCTCTCCGAAATACCAACGTTAAGTATGGATTTAGCAAAGACGTTAGATTTTGGTCTCTGGCCCTTCATACCCGGTGACATTATCAAAGTAGTTTTAACTTCTTTAACACTCCCAAGTGCCTGGAAATTAATTCAAATACAAACTAAAAGGAATCCAAGTTAATCATGGAAATAACATACTACGGTGGTTCTTCATTTACCTTAAAAGGCCAATCTGGATCAGTAACAATGAACCCTACACAAGATATGCAATCTAACATAACAACACTAAGCAACGATCCGGAGTACTCTAAAAATACCCAGATTGATAGTAAGGTTATATTTAGACCTGGAGAATACGAAATCGAAAATATACTAGTCAAAGGACTACAAACACGATTAGACGACCCCAAGCAAGGACCCAGAAATATTACTTATACCATAAGTATAGATGGCGTTAATATCTGCCACCTAGGATCATTAAATAGACCATTAACGGCAAACGAATTAACCAGTATCGGCGAAGTGCACGTCCTCATGCTACCAGTGGGGGCAGTAGAAGGATCACTCACAGCGGGTGATGCTGCTAAAATCATAGGTTCCCTATCAGCAACATTCGTACTTCCGATGGCCTACGATCCAACTGGAATCTTAAAAACTGATTCCACACTTAACGACAAACCAGTAATCACGGCAACCGTCCCTTCCTTAAAGACATTTATGTCAGACATTGGGATAAGCACGATTATAGCCGAAGGAAAGCTCCTAGTTACACCAACAAACCAACCTGCCTCAACCCAAATAGTCATCCTCGACCCTATAAGCTAGTAGGTCCACTTACAAAATATCTAACCCGGCCTCTTCTTACACTCAATCACCATTATTCTATGTACTATACGTAATATTCTAGCAACACGTATTGGCAAATTATTTAGAACGATGTTGCTCTATTAATAAAGAATCATTGCCATTCATCAATTACAAAACCTTCATTACATATATACCTACGGTTTGTTCCTTTGACAGTATCAATTTATCAAGATCTATCCGTGACATTCAAAGAAGACTTCCTAATCTAAATTACCCCCAAAAGGCCTCATCCGTATTATTGTCATATAAACAAACTAAAAAAACGAGCTCAGACACATAACAAACCAAAACCTAGGAGGAGTAGACAAGACTTGAGTAAATACACTAACAACAACAAACATCATTGGCCTTCATACACCTAAGACTGGAATAGAAGTAAAAAGAGTTCTTACCAACAAGACTATCGAACTATCGTCCATCTAAAACAAGGTCGGAAACCAACCATCAGCTAATTCACTTCTTAAGACAATAAAAAAGGAGCCCCTCTCGGGGCTCCCAATTTAAGTTCCTACAATTCGTTCCGTTGGAACCAAACTCAATGCTATCTTAATTACGGTGCAAGTACGCCGTTCTTAGGTGCATAAAGTAGGTATCCTACGCCCTTCTGTAGCATTGCTGCAGTACCAGTCCATGCGGTACTAGTAGCATTAACGAATCCTGTTGTATGTGATCCGTCTGCCCAAGCCGATTCGTATTGTGACAAACTAGCATTCCAAGTTCTTATTACTGACCAACCGCCAGTTCCCAAGGATGATAAGTAAGTCACTGCTCGTACTTGAGTTTCTGCTCCACCAGGAGTATATCCTACGGAGTTCCAGCCCTTATAGATTCCGTATTGAGGCTGGCTTCGTTGTGGATCAAACTTCTGTAGCAAAACCTTGATTGGATTGAAGCTGGTGCTTCGAACGAAGTATGATCGTCCGTCAACAACATCTGTCAATGTACCACTCCAAGTTCCTGCTGTGTTATTTCCGTATTCCCATGTTGAAGTCTTAGCATTATAGCTCCAAACAGAAGTTACTTCAGTTCCAGCGAACACAGTCGCTATTGAAGTATCTTGAGCCTTACCTGGCGTTGATATCAATGTCCAACCAGGGTTGGCTGCAATTGATGTCTTAGCCTGAGCTGTAACTTGGAACTCAATAGCTGTGTCTGCTGCCATAGCGTTTCCTGAGGCATCAGTGAACTTCATTGCCAACTTGTAGTAGCCCAACGGTAACGCTGTTCCAGCGTAAACGTGACTAATACTATCGGATGAAGACACATCAGTTGCAGTCAATGTAGCTGTATTAGTTATATCAGCTGCAAGTGTTGCACCAAACTTAGTCATTGTCTTCAGGGTTCCACTAGTGAACGTACCTGTTTTCAATGTGTCGTTTGCTACTGTTCCATAATTATCAGGTGCGACGTCGTTAACCAAAATTGGTACGAATATCACATCTGCTTCTTCAACTTGTAGTCCTGCTGTTGCGGCGGAGACATCTCTTGTGCCGTTAGCGGCGAATGTGTTTGTCCCTGCTGCATTAGCGAATGTTATCGTAGGCGCATTTGCATCTACGTGGAATTTCTTAACAGCGTTAGTAGCTGCGTTACTTGAAACGTCACTACCTGAAGCTGTGACTGTAGCTAATCTGCTGGAAGAGGCTACAACATATGTAGCTGTCCATGCATTAGTACCAGTCTTAGTTGTAGCTATTCCTGTTGTATCTACCTTAATAGTAGGTACATCACCGAGTAATGCCTCATCAGAAGTAACTATTATCGTAATCTTCTGCTTCAGTTTACCTTTAGCTGTTGATTTCTGGTTAGTTCCAGCTGCTACTCCAGCAGCATCCGTAACAGTTAATGTCAATGTTGGCTTAACTGCGTCAGTTGCTGTTGCATACGCACCAGTAGTTGTCGCTCCTGTTTTAGAAGCGTTACCAGCTACGTCTGTTATTGCTGCAGCTACACTTACCTTAGGCTTAGCATCTGCTGCTAAGTTACCAGTAAGTTTCAAGTATACGTTCTCACGGTCAGCTGATCCTAAGCTTCCAAGTGAAGCTCCGCTGTACTGTTTAGTTTTCTTTGCGGACAATACTGATGTGACTGTATATCCAGGCACTGTAAAGTCAGCTGCTTGAAGACTGGTTGTATCCATATCTTCACTCATTACTACCTTTATCCAAAGCTTGGATATTGTCTCTTCGTATTCGTCAGTCTTACCTGTTGTCAGTTTCAATCCAAGTCCACTAACTGCTGATACAACAGTTGGCTTAACGTTATCAACTGCGAACGTGAAGTCGCCTGTCGTTGATTTGTTACCAACTTTATCAGTAGCAGTCAGACTCCACACGTGCCCTGTAGTTACGGCAAGTGCTGAAGGAACTGCAACAATTTCGTACCCGCCAGCTGCATTAATAACTGCTGAGAAGGTCTGTGTTGCTGCGCTACCACCTGATGGTGTAAGGCTTACAACAATCGAATTTGTTAATGTAGTCGTGTCAAACCCAACACCTGTATCTGATACAGTCGCTTTCAATTGCGGTGTTGTTGAGTTAGTTGACGAACTCTTAGCAGGTGAGGCTCCGGATATTGCAGGTTTCGACAAATCTACTGTAATAGTTTTCGAAACTGCAGTCCCGTTAGCGTCTGTATAAACTAGAGTAACAACATCAGTGTCAGAAACACCTAGTGTTACTGCAGCAAGATGTTCCCATCTTACATTAGCATTAGCTGCTACTGCCTGAGCTCCTGCTGTATTTAAGCCTGCAAATCCAAGAGGTACAGCTGTGTTAGTAACCCAGTCTTTACCTTCTATTTGCTTACTTTCATCTACTGCAGTTGTTGCTGTGTTATCGGTAATTGCTGGATCACTTGTATTAAGTGCCGAAATTACCTGTGTAAGGGAACTCGCATTAGTGAATTGGTGAGCCGCAGCTCCAGTTGCTACTCGTCTAGTATTAATCGCTGTAAGTACTGCTCCGTCAATAAGAGCTATACCTTTAGACAATATTAGATTTGTATCTTTACGTACTGTTGTGACGTCTGATCCAGAATCAGGATCATCTGCCTTAACCCAGTTCGCATAGTTTGCAACAACTCGCTGGTTCTTACCAGAGATCTTCGAAAGATTCTCATTGGAAGTGTCAGTCTCGTATAAGGTGACTCCTATTCCAGTAGAGTTCGAAGTTGATGTTACTTTAACCGACTGAGTATAAGGTGATGCAGTTGTTCCTGCTCCTGTATCTGTATCGTTAAACACACCATACTTGAATGAAGCAACTAGAGTTCGTTTCTCTTGGATTCTTAGTCGGAATCCAGCATTTGCTGATGTTACGATTGCCTTAATATCATATGTTAAACCTGTATTAAGGAATATCTTAGTTGTCGATAGCACTGTCGTGATACCCGTTGCCATTGTAGCGAACGTCAGAGTCTCCGATTGTCCTGTTGTTTGCGCAAGCGTAACAGGGTCAACGGTCGTGCCGTGGAAAACCAATACTGCTGCTGTCGTTGAAGCCGTTGCTATTTTACCAGCATTAGTATTCAAGATAGTAGCTTTAAGCCTCGCAGCTCCAGAGAAAGCACTTTGAGTAGCTATAGCATTAGCAGTTGCGGTTGTGATAATTGACACTATGTCAATACGCTCCCATTCTGCTGCTGTTATTGCTCCTATTCCTGTGTCTCCAGTTGGTATGGCTCCTGGTGTCGGCTGCAATGTTAAGGATGCGCCAGATGCACCAATAGCTGCAAGATATCCGATACCGCTTTGAAGATCTTGAACCGACTGTACAGTTCCCTGTACAACTGGTCGAACGGTTGTTGCAATAGAGAATGCGTTAGTTGCGCCATCTCCTGCACCGATGATCATGCCTTTACCGGACATTGCTGTTTTGCCAGCAAGTGTGGAAAGATTTCCCGCAAGTGCCTTATTAGTATTTAAATCAGTGTCAGTGACTCTAAATTTAATTACGTTGGTACCTGTTTGGGAAACGTTAGCGTATCCAGTAGACTTAGTAAAAGTACTGGCTGGACTAACGTAATCCATAGTTCCTTGCGCAGCACCCGCTAATCCAGCAGGTAAAGCAGCTAGGAATAAGATTCCTGATAAAATTAAGACTAATGCTTTTCGCTTCACGATGAAGCCCCCTTTATGTGTTTTTGGGCTGAAGCCCACGTTTTTTTCTGAAAGAAGAGATCCGTTGAACAGGTTGAAGTCAGACTCTGGCCGTCCCGTTGTCTTAAGTTATACATAGGCTTCCTCCTGCTTTTGCATCTAAATTATATAGATGCCCTACTCTTCTTTCTCTACAGTAATAAACCGTACTAGCAAGGATAGCATGACTTACATATAACCCGGTACCCCCAAATCGTGTAAATTTGCCGGTATCCGAGATTTAATGATAAATCAATGCTTTTGCGCACGATTTCTACAACCCCTACTCACAATTAGAGAGGGGGTCATGGCAAGATTATGTAGATTCAGTAAATGCTTGTCAACAGGAATTTGCCGTTTTCTCCCTTATAAAACATAGATTTTACTGAAATTGGTTTGAAACTGGGTTTAAAACTGAGTTTAAAATAATCTATAAATTCTACAATAACCATTCTTCACTGTTCGTTTGGAGTTAAGCGACAAGTAGCTATATAAGGAAAGTTTGTACAATTAAGCTAGTTTTTATCGTTCAATGAAGCCATGAATTCTTCATTATTTTTTGTTTTGGACATTCTATCGACAATAATTTGAGTTACCTCAGCTGTATCACTGGATCGATCGGCTAATAAACCAATCATCCTTCTCATAGTCACTATACTCTTGTACTCTGCTTCATCAAAAAGTCTTTCATCTCTTCTTGTGCTTGAGCTAGGTATATCAATGGCTGGATAAATTCTCTTCTCGGCCAATTCTCGTTTCAAATGGACTTCCATGTTACCTGTTCCTTTAAATTCTTCATAAATAACATCATCCATACGCGAACCTGTTTCAACTAAACAAGTAGCAATAATAGTGAGAGTGCCTTGCTCTTCTGTGTTTCTTGCGGCACCAAAAAAGTTCTTGGGCGGATATAAGGCAATAGGATCCATTCCTCCCGAAAGAGTTCGTCCACTCGATGGGGTAGCTAAATTATAAGCCCGTGCTAATCGGGTTATCGAATCCAGTAAAATCACGACATCACTACCTTCTTCAACTAATCTCTTAGCTCTTGCTAAAACAATTTCAGCCACTCGAGTATGCTCTTCAACTGGCTCATCAAAAGTTGAAGCATAGACTGTTGCACCTTTAACGGTTCGCTTCCAATCTGTTACTTCTTCTGGGCGCTCTCCTATAAGAGCCGCAAATATCTGAACTTCTGGATAATTTTCGGTTAAAGCATCTGCGATTTGATGCAAAAGAATAGTCTTACCTGCTTTAGGAGGTGAAACTATAAGCCCTCTCTGACCTTTACCGATAGGTGCTATTAAATTGAGTAATCGAGGCGCCAAAGATTTTCCTGACATTTCTAAATCGAAACGCTCCTCTGGAAACAAAGCCGTCAGTTTATCAAAGGAAGGCCTGAGGCGTGCGGCTTCAGGTTTTTTAGAATTAACCTCGACCACTTTCAATAATCCATAATATTTCTCGCCATTCTTGGGTGATCTTATCTGACCTGCAATTAAATCACCTGTCCTAAGAGCAAATCGTCGAATTTGAGATTCGGAGACGTAAACATCTGTTGGGCTATGTTCTAATTCTCCATGCCTTAGAAATCCATAACCATTAGAGGCTACATCTAAAACCCCATTGGTAACAATTTCTCCACCCCTATCCCCATGGATTTTAACCAATCGAGAAATAAGTTCATCTTTAGATATATAATCAGCTTGGGCCGAATTTAACTGTGCTAAATCCAAGAGCTGATCTCTATCTAGCAACTCTAGCTGTGGAATACTAATAACCCTATCCTCATCCGTTAAAGGTGGGTATTTAGATTTTGCTTTGGTGGTAACTGCGGCTTCTCCGTCTGAGGTATTTGCTTCTTTTGATTGGGAAGCAGGTGAACGATTAGTACTATTTCTGCGTCTTACAGGATTTGGCCTACGAGAAGAAGGTCTGAGCCTTTTTTGTCGCACTTCCGGATCATCAGCTTCCTCTAGATCCGATTTCTTAGATTTTGGGACACCTTTAATAGGTTTCTTTTGCGAACTAGAAGAAGTTGAACGTCGAGCAATCTTCCGGGGTTTCTCTGATGCAGTAGCTATGTTTAATTCAGTTCCTTCTAAAATTTCTTTTTCTTTATTCGTATTCTCTACCACAATTTTACCTCTTCAATATCTCTATACTTAATGATTACATAATTAAGTATGTAATCATTTCTTCACTTATTACCCAGGGGTTTGTTCTTCCTCTAATAAAACCTTTGTTGCTGTCGCAATAAATTCCTTAAACAATGGATGAGGATTAACCGGCCGAGATCTAAACTCTGGATGGAATTGAGTTCCTACCATAAATTTATGATCCTTGATTTCGCATATTTCTACTAAATCAAGTTCGGAATGCATTCCGCTGGCTATTAACCCCGACTCTTCAAAAACCCTTTTATATTTATTATTAAATTCAAATCTATGTCGGTGACGCTCTTGAACCACGCTGTCGTCATAAGCTGATGCTGCTAGCGTACCTGGGACCAATTGGCAGGAGTAATTTCCAAGCCTCATTGTTCCACCTTTATTATCAATATCCTGTTGATCTTGCATAATAGTTATAACAGGAAAAGGTGAATCACTATCAAATTCTGTAGAATGAGCATTAGCATAATTTAAAACATTTCTTGCATGTTCGATAACCATTATCTGCATACCTAAGCATAAGCCCAGGTAAGGTATCTCATTCTCTCTAGCATAGCGGGCTGCTTCAATCATTCCTTCAATACCCCGTGGCCCAAATCCTCCAGGAACAATAATGCCTTGGGCCTTGCTTAATAACTCTTCTGCTGACCCGGCATTTTCAATCTCTTCTGCTGAAATCCAATCAATATGAATATCAACACCAATCTCAAGTCCCGCGTGATGCAAAGCTTCTTTTACTGATAAATAAGCATCATGAAGATCTACGTATTTTCCTACTAATGCAATCGATATAGACTTCTTTGGTTGCTCTATTTTATTAACAAGATTTCTCCAATTGGTTAAATCAGGAATGATTTCTTTTTCAAACCCAAGTTTTTTCATAATGTAATTACCTAATCCTGCTTCCTCTAAAACAAGAGGAACTTTATATATTGAATCAACAGTCTCCAACGGGATTACTGCATCCTCTTCAACATCACCAAATAGCGCTAATTTAGAAATAATCTCATCTGTTATATGATGATCAGCTCTCGCGACAATAATATCGGGCTGTATACCGGCACTTCTTCCTAATTCCCTAACACTATGCTGAGTCGGCTTCGTTTTTAATTCAGCAGTTGCCTCTATAAACGGCAAAAAAGTTACATGAATAAACAAAGCATCTTCACGCCCTAGTTCATTTCTAATCTGGCGTATTGCTTCCAGAAACGGTAATCCTTCGATATCACCAACAGTCCCGCCGACTTCAATAAGTATTATATCTGCTTCAGATTGAGCAGAAACTGCTTTTATTCTGTCTTTAATCATATTTGTTACATGTGGAACAACTTGGATAGTTCCTCCCAGATAATCTCCTCTCCGTTCGTTAGCAAGAACTGATCTGTATACATCTCCTGCTGTAACGCTAGATTCTCTGGATAATTCAATATTGATAAATCGCTCATAGTGGCCAAGGTCTAGATCGGTCTCGGCACCATCAATTGTGACAAACACTTCTCCATGTTGATAAGGCGACATAGTACCTGGATCCACATTTAAATAAGGATCAAGCTTCTGAACGGATACACTAAGACCACGGCTTCCTAAAAGTTGACCAACAGAAGCAGCCGTAATACCTTTACCCACTGAACTCACAACACCACCGGTTACAAAAATATACTTAGACATAAACTCCTAAAAATAGCTTCGGGGTATTTAGATTTGGAAATCTGAACGCTATAAACGTAAACTACCGTCTGCAATAAAATCAACCATCACTGGTTAGGGATAAGAGAAATCAATGCAGAAGGAATAGCATTAATTGATGGAAGTATAAAAAGCTAACTAAGTATGTGTCAACCCTAAAACGGCTCACGAACCATCTTCTTAACATAAATACTAGGGTAATGAGTATTCGAAATTATATAGGATAAAATTACTCTGTAATTCAAAAAACTAGAAGATACATAAACTAAACATTAAAATATGGTTGCTGTAATCTTAGTCCCGCTATAACCTTTACCTATCAAAAATGGATATTCTAATTACAATCCTGATTATCTCGACGGTAGTTATTACAACTACCTTTCTTTTATTCTTTCAATATAAAGATTTCTTTTATGATTTACTTGCTAAGATACAAAAACACTCTTTCCCTGTTAAAAAAGGACACGAATCTGATGCTGTTATCAAGAAGTTTAAAAGGCAAATAAAATCAGCTGAGAATAAAGGTGATGACCAATCCGCTCAGAAACTCACACATGAGTATCAATCCTATTTAAACGCTTGGGAAGCTCAGTATTCTCTTAGGAAATTACCCCTGATCGATTATAAAAATAACCCTCCAATAATAAACGGACCTGACAATAAAAAAATAACTAACATTAAACTTCTACTCGATTACTCAAAAAAACTAACCGAATTATCGTTAGAAGACTGGCTTATCAGAGGGGACGCATACTTAGTCATAGAAGAAAATTCTTTAGCAGTAAAATCGTATGAAAAAGCCTTACTCCATGATACGCGTAACGTAACTGCCTTATCTTCTTATGCTATTAGCTTGGCACGATCTGATAATTTAAAGTCAGCATTATCAACCTACGAACAACTACTAAAGATTGAACCTAATCAACCTGATTACTATACAAATAAAGGTAATGTCCTAGCCGATTTAGGGCGCCAAGAAGAAGCTCTACAATCATATGACAAAGCCTTATCTCTCGATAAAACTCATGGTAACGCTTTGTACAATCGTGCAAACCTTCTTTCAGACCTTGGCAGATTATCTGAAGCTCTATCTGACTACAATACAGCTGTAAAATACATACCTGAATTCCCTGACTTACATAATGATCTTGGTAATACCTTGTCCATTCTTGGTAACCCCGAAGAAGCGATTGAATCGTATTCTAAAGCAATAGAACTGCGCCCCAGTTATGCTAGAGCCTACTATAATATGGCTCTAACTCTAACCAGAGTTGGGAGGTATGCTAAAGCAGCAGAAGCCTTTGATAGGAGCGTGCGCTTGCGTCTTGATATACCTGAAGCTCACTATGGTAAAGGTATCGCGTTATCAAACATAGAGGAACCTCAAAAAGCGCTGGATGCTTTTGAAAGAGCAATCATTCTAAAAGCAGATTTTTCAGAAGCCTATATCGCAAAAGCACGTATTCATAGCCAGCTAAATGAACACGACCTAGCAATAGATCAGTTACGAAATGCATTAGATATTTCTTCGGATGTCTTACAGCAAATCGAAAATATTGCTGATTTCTCCCAGTTAAGAACAATGGAAAAATACGGGGACCTCGTAAAAAAATATATATCTGATTAGCGAATAGGTTAGCCTATTCGCTTTCTCTAGATCTCTGAAACAATGTTCTTATATCTGTTTTATTGTATTAATAGTTTTCAAAACACTCACTGCCGCGTCATAACCTCTATTAGAATCGTTACTTCCTGAACGAGCTAAAGCCTGTTCAAGTGTATCGGTCGTAAGAATCCCAAAAGCTGTGGGGATATCAGTTGTTAACGGGATCTGAGCAACACCAGTAGTAACACCAAGAGAAACATAATCAAAATGAGACGTCTCTCCACGAATTACTGCACCTAAGCATATAACCGCGTCAAATTTATGGCTCTGGGCTGCAGCCATAGCAACTGTTGGGATTTCAAACGCTCCAGAAACCCAAAAAACCTTTATCTTAGAAGAAGTTACACCATTATGTTCTAGAGCATTTAGTGCACCTGTTAATAATCTCTTTGTTACTAATTCATTGAATTTAGCAACAATAATTGTAACTTTAAGATCTTGCCCGTCTGTAAGCGCATCTATCTCTTGGTATGGCATACTTGTTCTCCAATAGACCCTTCAGGATAAATCATCAGAGCCCATAACCGACAATTGATCAAGAAGATGGCCCATTTTATCTCTCTTTGTTTCAAGATAGCGCCTGTTAAAAGCATTTGGAGAAACTTGAATAGGAACTCTATCGGTAACTTCCAATCCAAACGCATCTACTCCAACAATTTTTCTTGGATTATTGGTCATCAATTTCAATTTCTTAACGCCAAGGTCAACCAAAATTTGCGCTCCGACTCCATAATCTCTCAAATCTGGCGGGAATCCTATTTGCTTATTTGCCTCGACCGTATCCATTCCTGAATCTTGAAGAGCATAAGCTCGAAGCTTGTTATGTAAGCCAACACCTCTTCCTTCTTGACGCATATATAGGAAAATGCCATTACCTTCTGCTGCAATTTGATCCAAGGCTAACTCAACCTGCTCACCACAGTCACAACGTAAAGATCCAAATGCATCACCTGTAACACATTCACTATGGACTCGAACAAGAATTGGTTCGTCTGGATCAATCTCTCCCATAACTAAAGCAATATGCTCATCTGAATCTATAGAGCTCTTGAATCCAATGGCCTTAAAATCTCCGTGCTTAGTTGGGAGTTTAGATTCGCCTTGTCTTTCTACTAAACTCTCACTAGCCCGCCGATATTCTATCAATTGGGCTATAGTAACTATGGGAATATTCCACTTTTTTGAATATATCTCTAAATCACTCATACGAGCCATAGTTCCGTCGTCATTCATAATTTCACATATGACTCCAGCAGGATATAAACCGCTTAGTTGTGCCATATCCACAGCAGCTTCAGTATGCCCTGTGCGCATCAAAACTCCGCCTTCTCTATATTTAAGCGGGAAAATGTGCCCGGGTCGATCGAAATCACCTTCGCTAGTTTCAGGATTAATCAATGCTTGTATAGTTACCGAGCGATCTGATGCTGAAATACCTGTAGTAACATCCTTTTTTGCATCAACAGAATCTGTAAAAGCAGTTTCAAGTAATGTTTTATTATCTCCCACCATTAGAGGTATCTTTAGCCTGTCTAGTCTCTCACCTAGCATTGGAACGCATATTAGCCCTCGAGCATGTGTTGCCATAAAATTTATTTTTTCCGGGCTGATTTTTTCTGCTGCTATAAATAAATCACCTTCGTTCTCACGATCAGCATCGTCAACAATAATTACAAACTCGCCATTTTTTACCACTTCAATAGCTTCTTCAATAGTCGCTAAAGCCATAGTATCTCTCTCCCCTCTAACTAGAAATCAAATCTTTCTCAGGTTCTCGATCTAGGTTACTTTGAGTTAACCGTTCTGTATATTTAGCTAAGATGTCGACTTCGATGTTCACAGAATTACCTACACTAGCTACTCCGAAATCAGTATTCTCGTAAGTAAATTTTACCAAAGATACTGAAAACATTTCATCTTTTGCTTCCATAACTGTCAAACTAGTCCCGTTAATTGCTACAAACCCTTTTTCTACAATATATTTCATCACATTAGGTTGAGCTGTAATGACAACAATTTTAGCTTCTCCCTCAGGAGTTATAGACAAAATCTTGCCTTCGCCATCCACGTGTCCTTGTACTAAATGTCCTCCAACCCTTCCATTAAACAGCATTGCTCGCTCTAGATTAACATTAGCCCCAACGTCAACAGTCCCCAAGTTAGTCCTTCTAAATGTTTCGGGCATAACATCAAATGAACATCCCGTTTCAGTTATATCGATTACCGTCAAGCAAGCTCCACTAACACATATACTATCCCCAATTTTTGTACCCTCTAAAACTTTAGTAGCTTGCACGGTTAAACTCACATCGTTGATTGATGTCACACCGCCAAGCTCCTCTACAATCCCTGTAAACATACCATTCTCCCATTCCAAACTAACAGTTACTCTACCTGCAAGAGGATATTAGTCTCTAATATTATAATCTAGGCGACCTAAATTATACCCCTCCGGAGGTTTATCAATGTTAAGCCCAAGATCTGATTAACCCCTTAACAACTATATCACTATCAAGAAGATCAACTTTTACATCTTTAAGTTGAAAAGATTCTTTGATTGTTTCCAACCCAAGGCCTTCTACAGGTGCTGGCGCATCAACCCCTCCAACTAATGAAGGGCCTATAAACACTACCACCTGATCTGGTAGTTCTTGGTCAAACAAAGCTCCAATAAGTGTACCTCCAGCCTCTGTCATTAACTGGACCACACCCAAATCACCTAATTTTTTTAGCACGTTTTCTAAATTAACTCTACCGAATCGATCATCAGCTACAAAAGTTGAAACATTCTCTCCCATATCTTCGTATTTTAAAGCTGCTTCAGATCCCGCAGTAAAAATAATAATATCTCCCGGTTCTTTAAAAATAGATGCATCCTTAGGAGTTCTACCATGACTGTCTACAATAACCCTGATAGGTTGCCTCTCAAATGGTTTATTATTTGAATCTCTCGCATTCAACCTGGGATCATCTGACATAATAGTTCCCGGAGCAGTCAAAATTGCATCCATTTGACCGCGCATCTCATGGACTAACTCCCTAGATTTAGCCCCAGTGATCCACTTAGAATCTCCGATTCGAGTAGCTGTTTTGCCATCTAAGGTCATAGCATATTTAACAATAACCAAAGGTTTTCCGGTTTTAACAAACTTAAAATAACCTTGGAAATGATCTTCTGCTTCTTTTACGTTTTCTCCTGAATAAACCTCTATCCCTTTATCAATTAAAGATTGTTTACCCTTACCATTAACCAATGGATTAGGATCCAAAATTGCCATATGCACTTCTTTAATTCCTGCATTAATTACAGCTTCCGTACAAGGCGGGGTCTTACCAAAATGGGAACAAGGTTCCATCGTGACATACATAGTAGCCCCATATGCCTCTTCCCCAGCATCTCTTAAAGCAACAACTTCGGCATGATCACCTCCGGCCTCTTGAGTAAATCCTTGTCCTATGATCACACCATTTTTCTCAATCAAAGCACCAACAGGTGGATTAGGGCTAGATAAACCTAAAGAAGATTTACCTAAATCTAAAGCTCTCATCATATAGTTTTCTATATTTGATTCTGTTTGCAATTCTAAGCCTTAAAATCACGATATATTCTACTGGCCGTTGGTTCTTTTTGCCCCTGATATTTACTGCCGAGCTCTTTCGAGCCATAAGGTTTTTCTGAAGGTGAAGTTAAATTTGTAAAAGACAGTTGCCCAATTTTCATATTGTAGTAAAGGGTTATAGGCAAATTATTTACATTACTCAATTCAAGTGTTAAATTGCCTTGCCAGCCAGGGTCGACATACCCTGCAGTAGAATGTATCAATAGACCAATTCTTCCTAAAGAGCTTTTACCTTCTAATCTGGCAACTAAGTCAGAAGGTAACTGGATCGACTCCACCGTACTACCCAAAACAAATTCACCTGGATGCAAAATAAATGGTACTGCATCTTTAATTTCCACCATTTCGGTCAAATCACTAACATCTTCGTGAATATCAATAAATGGTCTGCGCGAATTACGAAAAACTAGTATCTTACGATCTAAATGGACATCAACACTGGCAGGCTGAATATCTTTATCATCCATTGGCTCAATAATAATCCGCTTTTGCTTCAAAGCTAACCGAATATCTCGATCACTTAAAACCATTTAGGCTCCTCCTTTGGGACCTTATCTTTGTTTCTGTATCTTAAGAATAGAAACCATCTAAATCAATGGTAATCTACTACAAATCAGTTTAATTAAAACACTTATTCAATCAAAAATCGTGCCTGTACTGTAACTAACACATTAAGTTCTCCTGACTGAATTGGTGTCGACATTGAGCGAGCCGTCATTGCCACACCCTCGTAGTTCGAACTGGGGGCGGGAGAGCTACTTGACTCAGTGATGAATAATGGTCTACCTAAATTAACTCCTGCTGCTTCTGCAATTTCTGTAGCATGTTTTAATGCCTGTATAACCGCAATTTTTCTCGCTTCAGATTCAGCTGTAATCATATTCTCTGCTTCAAAAGAAACTGTATCTATACGTATATTATTTCCTCCAGCATCAATTACTTCGTCTATGATCTGACCTAGATTATCAAGATCTCTAATAGTGATTTTCAACCCGTTAGTGACTGTATATCCAATTACTCTAGTGTAGTATCCAGGTTCACAGCACGGCTCGTGAGCCGTTTGAATCGTATATTCACTCGTAGAAATATCGTTTTCCTCGACATACTTATTACTTCTTAATACCTTCAGCACAGCTGTCATTGATCTGGCTGCTAAATCACTGGCATCTGAAACAGATTTATCTGTGACTTCAATAGAAACTGCAACCGTCGCAATATCTGGCTCTATTTTTACGATTCCAGAACCTTCTACCCATATACCTTGTGACGCTAAAGAACTATTAGTCTCAGTATCTAATAATCTTAATTGCGAAGGATATTCTCCATAAACAGGAATACTCCCTTCGTTCAGAGAAAAGGTTCCAATTTGATCACTTTCATTAATATTCTGGGCAACTCCATCATCCGCACTACAACTAACAAGAAAAAAACTAATGCTAATGATAAAAACAACAAGGTATATATGCCGCCGTAAATCGGTAAATGCTTGCTGCTTCATCTTACGTTCCTTATAACTTAAATATCTTTAATATAATTTGTGCTGGCTTACTCAAATTACTACTACCTGGCCTATATTATATTAATACATCTATAATATATTTATTAATTATGCACGAAAAAAATGAATTACATAGTCCAAAACCTGATCTAAATAACTTAGAACAGGATGACGGCATTCAAGATCGAAAAAAAATAATGAAATCCTTCTTTCGAGAAATCAGTGAAACTTTATTGCTTGCAATACTCACTTTTCTAATAATTAACGTATCTGTCCAAAATTACATTGTGGACGGTGAAAGTATGGCACCCACTGTAAACAATCAAAATCTTTTACTGGTAAGTAAATTATCATATTTTGATCTTTCCGAAAATAAAATAACTAATATGGTAAATTCATTACCCACGGAGAAATTAGAGAATCTAGTATTAAAAAACCAACCAGATCGGGGAGATATAATAGTTTTCCGCCAGAAAAATAGCGGAGGAAACCATCTAATAAAGCGAGTGATTGGAATCCCAGGAGATACAATCAATATTTCAAATGGCATAGTATTTATTAATAATAATAGAATAGATGAACCTTACATCTACCATATTGATAAAGTTAGCCACTTGGAAAACATGCTCATCTCTAAAGATACATTCTTCGTTATGGGAGATAACAGGCCAATCAGTAAAGATTCTAGAAGCTGGGGAACCATATCAAAAACGCAAATAATTGGGCAAGCTTGGCTTTTATACTGGCCTATTAGAGACTTAAGCCTCGTAACCCACTAGAAAAGTCTCTACTCTTACATATATTATTACTCTACCAAGGGGCCGTTAGCTCAATCGGCAGAGCAGGAGGCTTTTAACCTCAAGGTTCTGGGTTCGATTCCCAGGCGGCCCACTGATACGACCTATACAAACTGCCTGATGTTTTTTATTTCATCTGAATTCATTTTTTGCATCAATGCAGTTATTAACTGAACAGTCTGATCAAAATCGCTCATGCTGATTACACCATTATGGCTATGTAAATAACGCGTTGGTACTGCAATATTGATCGCTGGTGTTCCAGATCTAGAGCGTTGGGCTTCAGCACCATCTTGGCCATAACCGTTCAAAACATTGAATTGAATAGGGATTTTTTCATTCTCTGCTACTTCCATAACGAATTTACGCAACTTGATATTAGGGATCATAGAACTATCGTGTAAAAATACTGTTGGCCCTAAACCTAATCTTTCTTGGGACTCATCATTATTCATACCTGGGAAATCAGCCGCTACTCCTGCTTCTAAATTAATCGCAATATCTGGTGACACCGCATAACTACTTGTTTTAGCACCCCTGAGCCCTATTTCTTCCTGAACTGTAGCAACAAAATAAATTGTCTTATCAATGGTCACTTCAGATTTTGCTATGCGCCTTAATACCTCTATCATTACAGCTAGTCCAACACGGTCATCCCATGCTTTTCCTAGTAGTAAGTCACCATCACCCAATAACCCAAATTTGCTATCCGGAACAATAGCATCTCCTGGTCTAATCCCATAGTTCTTTATTACATCTTCACGATTTTTTGCTCCAATATCAATAAATAAACTGTCTCGATCAAATACTTTTTTACGATCTTCTGCTTTCATCACATGAATCGTTTTAATACCCGTAATTCCTGGAACGGTTCCTTTATCAGTAAGAATAATCCATCTCTGATTTACTATCGCCTGATCTAACCAGCCTCCAAGAGGGTGTATCTTCAAATAACCTTCTTCGGTTATATACCGTACCATCAAACCTAATTCATCCATGTGGGCCGAAAGCATTATCCTAGGATTATCTTCAACACCTAATCGGCCAATAATTGAACCCATCTGGTCCACATCTATTTGATCTACTAATGGATCTAAAGCCTCGCGCATAAAATTTCTGACTTCTTCTTCATAGCCAGATGGTCCATTTATTTCTGAAAGTGTCTTTAATAAATTAATCCTACTATCCAAATTATCCTCCAATTAAAAGAATACTAGTAAAAAAATCAAAATATAGATTTATATACAAACCTTCGCCAAAAAACATAGCCTTAAAAAATAAGAGGTTATTCTCTTGATAAAGCTGGAGCCGCCATCAATCTTGTAATCGCTGGCCTATCAGCATTTCTCGATATCGGTGTCTCATTATCTTCTGGTATTCCAGTAGCTAAAATAGTAACCTGGCTTTTGCCTAGTAAATGTTTTTTTGTCGACATTCCAAAAAATATTATTGCTCTCTTATCAACACTATTAGCTATTAATTTACCAACAGCATTGACTTGACCTAATGTCATATCTGGGCCGCCCGTTATTTGGAATAAAACACCTTGAGCTTTTGATGTTGACATATTTAATAGAGGATTATCTAGTGCTAGCTGTGCAGCAACCAAAGGGCCTTCTCCCTCTTCAGACGTTCCAACTGCCATCAAAGACCTTCCAGAGATAGTTAATACGGATCGAGCATCAGCAAAATCAACATTAATTGCGGAAGGTTCGTTTATCAGCTGTGATACAGAGGAGATCCCTTTTGTAACTGCTTCATCAGCTCGAGCAAAAGCTTCTTCTATTGGAATTTCTTTCTTTACAAGTCTCACTAGGCGTTCATTATGTATAACAATCAAATTATCGCACTCGGCACGTAGCCTTTCTGCTCCAGTCAATGATATCTCCATACGCCTTTCACCTTCAAAAGCAAAAGGAGTCGTTACTAACCCTATAACTAAAGCTCCTGCCTCTTTTGCAAGCTTAGCTACAATTGGAGCAGCTCCTGTCCCGGTACCTCCACCCATTCCAACTGTTATAAAGACTAGATCCATACCATTCAAAGCAGCTTGCAATTCACTTTTCGATTCTTCTGCTGCGGCTTCGCCCATACCTGGATCACCACCTGCACCAAATCCATTAGTTATTTTAGGGCCTATTTGAATACGTTTTGCCCCTTGTATGGACTGTAACGATTGAGTATCAGTATTAACACAAATAAATTCTAGATCTCGAGGGTTTTGAGACATAAGTCGAGCAATTGCATTAGCTCCTCCTCCACCAACTCCTATAACTCCTATTCGAGCATGCCCAAAATGACGTGGTGGATTTTGACCTTTCGCTCTCGATACTGGGCTGTCCAAATTTTGCTCAATCATAGTAATAACTCTCTTCAGACCTTCAATAGATAAAGTACATAATTAAACCAGGTCTAAGACTGATTTTGAATTCTTTTGCCGCGATTGTCAACAACAGGGGTCTAAATAAGCTAGACTAAATCTTCTCTGACCTTGAATTTTGACACATAAAACAATAGTACGTACCTCTTCCATTGATGACAGTTTTTTGAGTCACAGTAGAGCATTTCTGACAACGTGAGTCTCTAAATCTGGGCAGGGCAAAATGTTCCCTAGATTCCTCAGTTCCTATCGGTAAGAAACCTTTATTAAGTAAAGTACCCAATGCTTTTATTGCATTTGCCATAACGTTCAAAATCGCATTATATAAATCTAGAATCTCTCCCTTGAGTAAATCATTAGTACGCGCAAACGGAGATATGGTTGCCTCTAATAAAATTTCATCCGCATAAATATTTCCTATGCCCACAACGACACTTTGATCAAGTAATAAAGTTTTAACAAAAACATTCCTTTTTTTAACTACATTTTCAAAATAATCAAATTGAAACTCTTCCTTTGATAGTAAAGTAGGGCCAAGAGGTTCTGGGCCTAAATTAGAAAAAAGTTTGTCCGTGTTGAGCCCAAACCATACTTTCCCAAATTTTCGTGGATCAATAAAAATGAGCTTTCTTCCATCATTTAATTCAAAAATTGTCCTGGCATACGGCTTTAACCCTTCAGAATGACTAAGAACTTCCAGCGATCCTGTCATACGTAAATGAATACCTAAAATACCTTCACTAAGATGAATAACAATCCACTTACCTCTACGGGATATTTCTGTAATCTTCGTACCCTCAACTGACTGCACAAAAGATTCTGGAGTAGGCGATAGCACAGACCGTTCCCAAAATAAATGCACTTTTTCTATTTGAACATCTCGGATATCCTTTTTAATCAAGTATTGCCGAAAAATTTCAACTGTCGGTAATTCTGGCATCTATTTCCACTTCCCGTTCCACAATAAATTAGTAGACAACTAAACATAGGATAAAGACAATATACAATTTATCCATACCATTAGTGTGCTCTGGATAGTAAAATAGGTTTTTACTAATAGTTAATAGGAGCTTCGAAGCCATTGTCACATAATCAAATAATCGAAAACTCATATACAGGTGAAGATGAAGATCTAGTTAAAATGCGCCACTCAGCTGCTCATATAATGGCCGAAGCTGTAGTGGACCTTTTTCCGGAAGCTAAATTAGGAATTGGACCTCCTATTGAAAACGGATTTTATTATGATTTTGACCTTCCAAGATCTTTAACTGAAGATGATCTGGAAATAATAGAAAATAAAATGAAAACAATCATAAATTCAAAATCTGATTTTACGCGCAGTGAAATTTCTAGAGAAGAAGCTCGATCTTTATTCAAGGATCAAGTTTTTAAAATGGAAATAATTGAAAGTATTGATGATGATCATTTCTCAACCTATACACACCATGGCTTCACCGATTTATGCCAAGGCCCTCACGTTCAATCTACGGATTTAGTAGGTTCATTCAAGTTACTTCGTACAGCAGGCGCTTATTGGAAAGGAAACGAAAATAATCCTCAATTACAAAGAATTTATGGTGCTCTATTTAAATCTGATACGGACTTAGAAAATTATTTAGTGCAACTTGAAGAAGCATCAAAAAGAGACCATAGACGCTTAGGAAGAGAACTTGATCTTTTCTTCTTTGATCCTATATCCCCAGCAAGCCCATTTTTTCTACCCAAGGGTGCAACTGTATATAACCTAATGACTTCTTTCGTCCGAAAAACTTATGAACACTACTCATATGAAGAAGTAATCACACCTCAAATATATTCCACTGATTTGTGGAAACAATCTGGCCATTATGACCATTACTCTGACAATATGTATTTCACTAACATCGATGAACGAGAATTCGGTGTAAAACCAATGAACTGCCCAGGACACTGCATATTGTATAAAGCAAACATACATTCCTATAGAAATCTACCATTACGCTATGCGGACTTTGGTCGACTCCACAGATACGAACGGTCTGGTGTAACGCACGGATTAACGAGAGTACGTAGTTTCTCGCAAGATGACGCACATATATATTGCACAATAGATCAAATCGAAGAAGAGATAATTAATCTCTTGGATATGATGAAAATCACGTACGACGCATTTGAGTTATCAAAACCCCGTTTCACACTCTCCCTAAGACCCGACAAAAGAGTAGGCGAAGACATTATTTGGGATCAGGCTGAAAATGCATTACGTGCTGCCCTACAAAAAACAGGAGAAGAATTTGAGGAAATTGAAAATGAAGGAGCTTTTTACGGACCAAAAATTGATCTATTTATAGAAGATGCCTTAGGAAGAGATTGGCAATTAAGCACGTTTCAACTAGATTTCAATATGCCTGAACGCTTCAACTTACAATACATAGGGGAAGACGGGAACTCTCATCAACCCGTAATGATACACCGAGCAATTTTAGGATCTTTAGAAAGATTTTTAGGAGTTCTAATCGAACATAACGGTGGAGCTTTCCCAATTTGGCTTTCTCCTATTCAAGCAATTATCATTCCTATAGCCGACAGGCATATACCCTATGCGGACCAGCTTATGTCTCTATTAAAAAATGCAGGTATGAGAGTATCAGTTGATCCACGAAGTGAACGCATGAACGCAAAAATCCGAGAAGCGCAGGTGCAAAAAATACCTTATATGCTAATTGTAGGTGACAAAGAAATTGAAAATGAAACTGTTTCAATTCGCCTAAGAAATAATGAAAACCTAGGTCCGAAATCTATCAACGAATTCATAGAGTTCTCCAAAGAGGATTCTCAGCTACCCAAAATATTTCAAAACTAAGGCAATAATCAGGAGGATAATATCATGACTGATAACAACTTAGATTCCGCTCTAAACCACTTACGTGTTTTGGAAATTGGAGAAATGCCAGCAGCATATTCTTCTAGCTTCTTAGCAGGTCTTGGAGCAAACGTTATAAAAGTCGAACCTCCAGGAGGGGATCCTAATCGATTACTCCCTCCTTTTGCCAATGATATAGAAGACAAAGAACGAGGGATTCCTTTCCTAAACGCAAATCTAAACAAGAGAAGTATTGTAATAGATTTGAGTGTAGAAAAAGAAAAAACCACATTTAGAAAGTTAATACAAAAAACAGACATCCTGATAGAATCCACGCCACCAGGGTACTTGGATTCCATTGACTTAGGTCAAGATTCCCTAAAAAAATTAAATCCTGAACTGGTAACTGTTTCTTTAACTCCTTTTGGACAATCTGGTCCATATAGCCATTTTGCAGCAAACGATGCTGTAGTATCGGCGATGTCAGGAGCAATGATGAGCCAAGGAGATGACACACGAGCACCTGTGGTAATCCCTTGCCAACTCAGTTATCAAATAGCGGCAATACATGGCGCATACCTAGCGTTAGCAGCTATTAGGCATCGCAGAAAAACAGGTTATGGACAAAGAATAGATTTGTCATTACAAGAAGCTTTAACCTATACGGCAATAAGTGCTGTCGCAAGATACAGTCAACGCAGTGAAATCGTTGGTCGTCCCGGATTATCTGGAGGAAACGCAAGCATCTATGAAACCCAAGATGGTGGGTTTATCCAATTAGCAATATTTATGACGGGACATTGGAGGCTACTGACTAGAGATTGGATGGACGATCCTATTTTATCAGGAGATGAATGGGATTCTTCCCAATATAGAACTGATAATGAAGATTTAGCACAAGTTTTGATACAAACTTTCGTCCAGCAGTTTGATCGCGACGAATTTGTTAACGAAGCACAGAAACGTGGTATTGCGGTTTCTCCGCTTAACAGTTTTGAAGATTTTGTAACTAATAAACATATGCGAGAAAGAGACTGGTTCAGATCAGTTACCCATCCTGTTATTGGTGAATATGAGATTCCCGGACCACCCGTTATTCTCAAAAAGACCCCCTGGGTAAAACCAGTCAGTGCGCCTTTACTTAACCAACATCATGACGAAATTTTAAAGGAGCTAGAAACCGAGAGAGAAAATACCTCTCCCAAACAAAAAAAGACTGGAGATATGAATGCCCCGCTTCTTGAGGGTATCAGAGTCGCCGATATCACCAGAGCTTTTGCTGGCCCAATAGGGACTATGTTTTTGGGGTTTTATGGAGCTGAAGTTATAAAAGTCGAATCGAATAGCCTCGAAGCAAACCGTGACCCGGATAGACCTCTATTCCCAGATATGAATAGAGCTAAATTAAGCGTTACGCTGGACCTCAGAAATGACGAAGGCAAGGGGCTATTTAAGAAAATCGTGGCAGAGAGTGACCTTGTTGTAGATAATTTCAGTGCGTCTGTTATGAAAAGACTCGGTCTTAACTATGATGAATTGGTAAAAATAAACCCTTCAATTATACAAATAGGAATGCCAGGTATGGGCACAACCGGGCCGCTTAACTCATGGGTAACTTATGGAAATAACCTTCAATCCTTTACGGGACTCTCAATGCTTTGGGGACATCCTGAATCACCCATGCAAGCACATGCAAAAGGCGTACTCCCAGACTATGTAGGAGCAGGCATGGTTGCACTATCATCGATAGCAGCTTTGGAATATAGAGATAGAACAGGTATAGGCCAACAAATTGAAATTTGCCAAATAGATGGACAAGGGGCGCTGATGGGGCCAGCTATACTTGATTACACAATAAATGATCGATCTTGGGGAAGTATTGGATATGAAGAACCACTGGCAGCCAACATTTCCCCGTTTGGATCCTACCCATGTAAATATGAAGACACTTGGATCTTAATTGCTTGTGAAAAAGAAGAAGAATGGATGTCTTTAGCTAATTGTATTGGGAGTCCAGAATTAGTCAGCGATAAAAGATTTAGCAATAGAGCTTCTCGCACAAAAAACAAAGAAGCTCTCGATAAATTAATCTCAGATTGGACTAAATCTTTTACACCTAACCAGGCACTTTTTATGCTTCAAAATAACAAAATACCTTCGGGTATTACACTGAATGGTGAAGGACTCCATCAAGATATCCATCTCAGGGAAAGAAATCATATTGTTAAAGCAGATCATTCTCCATGGGGAGAATTAGAACACCAAGGATTACCCGGGATCCCGGAATTGTCCCTCGCCTCTGCAGCAAAAAAAGCACCCTGGATTGGTGATGATAATGACTACGTTCTATCAAAAGTGATCGGGTTAAAAGAAGAAGAGATAAAAGAAGGTAAGGCAAAAGGCTATATCAACTAAAATTTTTCTTTATCCTATATAAAAGAACTAAATAGCCTTGACTAGTTATAAATAGCGTGTGTATATTCTCAATCTACACACTTATACAAAAAATGATATCGGAGTGAGACAATAACAAAAGAATACCGAGTAAATGGCAGAATAACCGCTCGAGACGTTCTCGTTGTAACAGAGGAAGGCGAGAAGTTGGGAGTGATGCCAGTGAGAGATGCGATCAATTTAGCCTTAGACAGAGGGTTAGATTTAGTAGAAGTTGCTCCAAACTCACAACCGCCTGTATGCAGGGTTCTTGATTATGGCCGCTTCAGATACCAACAATCAAAGAAAGAGAAAGAGCTTAAAAAGACACAACACACTCCGGATTTAGGTGAAATCAGGATGAGACCTAAGATTGGGCAACACGATTTTGACTTTAAAAGCAGAACAGTTCGTAAATTATTAACAAATGGTGATAAAGTTAAGGTGTCAGTTATTTTCCGAGGCCGGGAATCAACTCATCCAGAACTAGCAATCGATCTTCTAAAAAAAATGTCCGAGAATGTTGAAGACCTTGCTGGAATGGACTCCCCACCTCAAATGGAGGGCAGAGGGATTAGTATGGTTCTCGCACCCTCAAAGAGCAAAATATTAAAGGCCGAGAAAGGCACAGAAAGCAATGGCGAAGAAGTACAAACTGAAGACCCACAAGGGGACTCAAAAGCGAATTAGTATTACTGGTACTGGAAAATACATGAAACGCAAAGGTCACCAAAGTCATCTAAGACGAAAAAAACCAGCTTCTGTCAAAAGAATGTATAGTGACAATTTCCCACTTGCTGACGCAGATAAGGGAAGAATGAAAAGACTTCTCCCATACGGTGTATAGTTTCAGAGTTTAATAATTGAATTAATAAGGAAGGCAATTTAAATTGACCCGAGTAAAAGGCGGACCTACAACAAGACGTCGACACAATAAAGTCCTTAAAGCAATGAAAGGCCAGTGGGGGACGCGTCACAGGCTTCATAAAAGGGCACAAGAGGCGTTACTACATTCATTACGCTACTCATATGAACATAGAAGAGAGCGAAAAGGCGACATGCGAAAATTATGGATTACGCGCATAAATGCCGCTGCCAGAATTAATGGAATGCCTTACGGTAGGTTTATCAATGGTCTCAAGAAAGCTGATGTGATGATAGATAGAAAAATACTTGCGGACTTAGCTGTAAGAGACCCTGAATGTTTTGAGCAAATCGTTGAAACTGCAAAATTAGGACTTGCCGCCAAGTAAGCGACTATTCGACTCCACGTTAATCAACTATTAAAATATACTCTTGTATTTTAGATAAGCTATTTTTTATTTCTTAGAACTTAATTTCAAGATCTCATGAAATTATAACTAATCCACACTAGTTAACATTGTTAAGAATGAACCAATACTATTTTTTACTGGACTGAGCTAATTTAGCTAGACGGCTCTTTCTTCTTGCAGCATTATTTTTATGGATTGTACCTTTAGAAGCTGCTCTGTCTAAAGCCTGTGAAGCAACTTTTATTCTATCTAATACATCTTCTTCACTCGTAGAAATAGCTTCTCTTGCACTTCGTACAGCTGAACGAACCGTACGTACTCGATGCTTATTAATCTCATAACGAACAAGAGATTGTCTTCTAGCCCTTTTTGCAGATATACCCTTCACTAGCGATTTCCCCTTCTAATTTCCTAAGTTATTAATTATCATTCCTTGAAATCATATACTAATCCTGTAGAGTAGTCATTTCCATTGTAAATAAAATCATGACTAGCAAGTATCTTTTTTGGAGGCGACGGCGGGATTCGAACCCACGAATAAAGGATTTGCAGTCCCTCCTCTTAAGCCACTTGAGTACGTCGCCCAATGACCAAGGTAAGAATGTTACTACGCTGCGGTAAAAAATTCTACTCTTAACAAAAAGTTGGTGCCGAGGAGGAGATTTGAACTCCTACGAGCTTTCGCCCACTGCCCCCTCAAGACAGCGTGTCTACCGATTCCACCACCTCGGCACGTTGCAAAAGAATATTACCATATACTTTCCTAATAATTTCAATTATCACTAGACTAGTCTGGTTTTTATCCTTCTATTTATCATAATTGATATATAATCTATTTTCATATTGAATATGGATTATATTTGAGTCGTGATTCACAGTCTACACAGAGAATCGAGCTGGATCTGATTCCATTAATACAGGGTGTGCCTCCCCACGAGAGACTAGATCAGCTATCAACATACCAGCACCAGGCCCTCTTCCGAAACCCGAAGAGCAAAGTCCTGTTACCACAAATAAATTATCATTCTCCGGTATTCTACCGATAACTGGCTGCCCATCCTTTGAAAATGGCATCAGCCCAGACCACGTGTTTGATATTGGTAATTCGGATAATAAAGGAAGGATTTCTGTAGCCTGCCTTTTGTTAACTTCCACTCCTGCAGTGTCTAATTCTTTATTGAAGCCAACATCTCGACGATCACCACCAAAGATAATTTCCCCACTTTTACGTTGTCTTCCATATAGGTGTCTCGTTACTCTCTGTTCTCCAAAATGTGTTAATTCAGGTGGTGAAATCCTGTCCACATATCGATTTTCACTCCAATGCAAACTAGATTCGAATGACGATATTGTGCTGAAAACCCTTGGCGGTAAAGGATCTGTAGCCCACATTTGCCCTAAAACTGGTTCGATGGGTATATTCGCACCCACCATTTCACCAATACTCTTACACCAAGCACCGGCAGCAATGACAACGAATTGCGCCTCATAATTCCCGTTACTTGTCTCAAGAGCCCATATTCCATGGTGAGATCGTATACCAATTACCTGGGTATTTGTATGCACTTGAGCACCTGCACGTGAAGCAGCTTGCGCAAATGCCCGGGTTGCTTTTAGTGGGTCAGCCTGACCTCTAGTTGGTGCGTAGACATATCCAAGTAAATCGGTGTTCAATTCAGGCTCTATTGACTTAGCCTCATAAGAACTCAATAACTGCAAGTTAAAGCCATCTTTTTGAGATTCTCTAACCTTATTCTGAGCATACGAATATTGTTGATCACTGTGTATAGCCGTGAAAGACCCTGACTGTCTAAATTCCAAGTCGTAACCTAATTCAAGCTGAAGCCTCTTGAAGATATTGAGACTCTCCATTGTTAGGTATTCCTGCAAATTAGGAGATTTACCCCATCCTAAACCACCAAGCCCGCCCATATTAATTCCGGATGCCTCCCCTGAAACTTCTCCTCTATCTAAAAGTAAAGTTGACATTCCTGCTTCAGACAAGTGGAAAGCTGTAGAACAACCTGCGATTCCAGCACCTATAACTATCACATCAGCATTCAAATTATTTTACTCCTATTTTAAAAAGTGTATTCTTATATACAACTAAAAACCCCATTCGATCAGCATATTTGAATTCGCTATTAGTATTAATCCGAAATATAAAATGAACGCCGCAACTGCTAAATAAATATTATCTCTGACTGTTTTCATTATAAATCTCCTACTGTGAAGAATTACTTGCACTAATCATTATAGTTGAATATTCAACTATAGGAGAAAAATATTTAAATGTTTGCGGTGATTGCGCAACAAAGTTTCTAGCGACGATAATAGCTTCCTCATATTCTCCTTGAAGCGCTAACTGTGTAGCCAAGAAATGATGAGTGGTGGCTCTGTAAGGGGCTATTTCAAACATTTTTTCTATAGCTGGTGCGACTGTATCCAACTCAATCTGCGAAGTGCTAGTTATTTGGGGTATTGCATAGACCGCCTGCAATAAAATTACATTACCTGGCCAGGTTGATTTAGAAACTATTTTTTGATCCTCAACATAACTCATAACGATAGCCTGCTCTTGAATACTAAGATTCGGCCATAATCTTGATAAATCTTGCAAAGTAACGATTCGAGCATTAAGAGAATTCTGAGGAAACAAATCATGGCTTTTCCTCGCTTTAGAAATTCTATCTTCTACGTTATAGCTATTCTTTGAATCCAGATATGAGTTTGCGCTCCAATAAGGATTATAAGCGGTGGAATACAATGAAAATAATGTTAGACATATAACTACGGTCATTATAAATGGGAACACACGAGATATTCTCTCTTGAAAATAATCCCAATAACTTAATAATCTTCCAAATCCAGGAGCTCGTATATCTGAACTCACTTTTATACTCTCTTTTTCATTATTCCAATACCAAGAAATTACCCAGCTAGTCAACATTACTAATTGTAAATTATTAGTGGGTGTGTCAAAAAGAAAAATTGACTGCACAAAAAAAGCAACCAATGCCGTGAATATAGTAAATTTCACTACTTCTTGCGAATAATCAACCTTAGCCCTATATAAACCTATTAGCAGCGCCAACCACATAGAAAGATATATTAATATCCCCAATCCTCCCCTCTCTACCAATTGATTCAGAAGTTTATTATGAGCATTATCAGCATTTAAATTATCGTATTCATAAGAAGAATATGGCGCATACCGATCAAATACTCGTCCAAAGTTTTCTGGTCCCCATCCCAAAATTGGTTTTTCTCTAAATCCGGATACCGCGATTTTCCAGATAAGATATCGAGGGCCTAACACATTAGTAGTAGGATCGTTATCTTTTAGTGCCGTATTGAGAGAATCCTGTGGAGTGCTAGTAAACGAGAGCCCTAACCCATCAGAAAAACTTTCCGGTAATGATGTAACGCACTCTAGATCAATACTGTGATCACAATATGTTTGACAAGATTCTGCATGGGGTAGTCCTACCCCTATATCAAAAGCGAAAAAAACAACTAGTAAGGACATTAATGAACTAAACCCAATTATTATTGGCTTTGGAGAAATAAGTCCACGCGAAATTGCCAAAACTAAAATCGTTAGACTAAATCCAGTAGTTAATGCTATTAGAGCCCCTCTAGATGCTGCCAAGAAAAATACCCAGGAAAAAATTATCAATGCAAGGAAATATAGGCTTCGAATTTTTGTGAAATATTGAAACGGATTCAAAATACCCATAGGGGTATCATCTATCGCCTTTTCTTCATTTAGAAAAGACTGAATAAGTAAACCTGATACGAGAATAATATTAACCATTAAATAACTAGCGATGTACGATGGATTACCCAAAGATGAATCGATACTACAGTTAGGGTAAATTGCCGGTAGGAAAGAAACCCCAAAAGCCTGCATCACGGAAATGAGGGAAATTATCGTAGCTACTATTAGATTAGAATGAAATAAATACTTCCAACTTGATTCGTCCTTAACCAACGACGCAATAATAACAATAAGCCCAACCCAATGAATATCATCCCATACACCTTGCATCCGAACATGATCAGCCCAGATGCTTTGCATAAAATTAACCCCAAATATAGAACTAAGCACTCCAGACAGGATATACAAAACAAGAATTAATAATACCCAATCTAATTTAGGTCTATAAGAACGGTTTTTTATTAAAGTAATAAGCCAAATACTAAAAATTATCTCTATCAAAGTTCGTGAATATATAACTTTTCCTACTACATGAGGATAAATCGTGTCTGTGCTGACTATAAGTGGCGTTACAAATAAAAGAGGAATCACAATCTTCGTAAAAAGATTCGATAGATTACCAATCCAGGGATACTTCATTTAATTCTCTTAAAGATTCCTATTTTTGCGATAATAATTATAATATACTCTTATCTTATATTTATGACATAACATGTTTTTAGGATGTAGTCTTCATGGGTCCAATAACTTACTGTGGCACATGCGGTATGAGAATACCCCCCATGGGATCACACTGCCCAAATTAAGGAAGAAAACATCACCAATTTATTAATAAATTAGTGGCAGGAGCGGAGGGATTCGAACCCCCGACGAATGGTTTTGGAGACCATCGCTCTGGCCAGGCTGAGCTACGCTCCTATATTAGAGACTGTAAAGAACAATCCTATCTCTCTTAAATATTATGGAGTTCTACGTGTTTTACGTCAATGAGAGCAACGATATATGTTTCTCATCTCATTCGATTCTCTTAACAACTACCTAATCACTGCGATTACCAAAACCCTAAATATCTGACAAGGTCGCCTTTCTAACAATGATGCCATAAAGATGCCACAGTACGAGTGCGCCAGCTCCTCTATATGGCTTCCATTTCTCTGCTAGAATATCCATTTCTTTTGGTCCAGGTCTTTCATCAAGTGATTTCAATCTACGCATTCCTTCCTGCAGGGCTATGTCGTTTGATGGCCAAGCATCCATATCAGCAAGAGCAAAAAGTCGATAATTTTCAGCCGTCCACGATCCAACCCCTCTGATTTGAATTAATCTTTCATGAACTTCTTCACCTGACATCTTATTTAAGAGACTGAAATCAAGCGTGCCAGTCTGAACCTCTTGCGCTATACCTATAATATATTCAGCTTTTCTAAGTGAAAGACCTAAGTTTCTTAAGTCCTCAGCAGCCATCTCACAGATTACGGAAGAGCTTGTCATACCAGCTTGTTCCATCTTTCCCCATATACTTGATGCTGCTGCGCGTGAAACTTGTTGCCCCACTATAGCTCGTGCAAGAGTATCAAAATCTGCTGGCAAGGAACGATCAGGAGGATTACCATATTTTGAAAGAGTTGATTTTATATCGGTATCTATTCTAGAAAGAGCCTCCAGTGCTCCACTAGAACCAAAAAGTTTATCTTGCATATCAGTCATAGTCATTATCCTATCAATAAAAGGCAGCCTCACATATTAGCTAATTATTCACAACCTGTATTAAGTCTAAATATAATAGTTCAGTTGAAGTTTTGTCATCGTAGTATCCAACAAGATATCCTTCTCTATTTATCAAGTAGATGTACGACGAATGATCCACCTGGGCATCTTCATGCTCATGGGTAGAAGCGCTATACACCCCATAATCAGCCTGTATTCTTTTTAATTCATCCGACTCACCTGTCAGCCCAATAAAAGAAGAATTAAATCTACTAATATAATCATAAAGGCGTTCTGGAGTATCTGTCCCCGGATCTACTGTTATAAGAATTACATCAACTTTACCTTCTAATTCTCTTCGGGTGACAACATTATTTAACTTAACCAATGTTGTCGGACAAATATCAGGGCACAAAGTATATCCAAAGAATAATAAAACAACATCACCTTTTTTTTGGCTTAGAGTAAATTCTCCATTGAATTGATCAATTAAAGTAAAGTCTGGGGCAATAGCTAAGTCTTCCGTTAAAATCCTAGAATCAGTTGTATTTGAATCAGCGATTGTTTCAGAAGAATATGAACACCCAAAACTGACAAAAAAAGCAACTATCACAATTATTAAAGAAAATAACCTTATCGACTTCAAGAAAATAGTCTGCAAATCAAAAGAGGCCAAAATCAATCCTTGAGCACACAATAGAATTTTTATTTACATTTAAAGAGAAATAATACAGCAATTGCTGGTATAAAGACGAATATAGATATTATCGACCAATTTTTCCCTTGACACAACCGCCCACTAAATAATAGGATTCTTTTTACGCCCGCTATATGCGGGCTGTTTTACCTTAACAATTGGATAGTGAGAGGAAGGCCAAAGGCTTTCCGTTCAATTTCTTAAACAATAATTCGAGATTAGGATAACTTTATAGAGAGTTTGATCCTGGCTCAGGACGAACGCTGGCGGTGCGCTTCATGCATGCAAGTCGAGCGAAAGAACCCGGGCTTGCCCGGGCAATTTAGCGGCGGACGGCTGAGTAACACGTGAGTAACTTGCCCTTTGGCGGGGAACAACCATGGGAAACTATGGCTAATACCGCATAATGTCATGGTACATAAGTATCATGACCAAAGACTTCGGTCACCAGAGGAGAGACTCGCGGCCTATCAGCTTGTTGGTGAGGTAAAGGCTCACCAAGGCTATGACGGGTAGCCGGTCTGAGAGGATGATCGGTCAGAGGGGGACTGAGACACGGCCCCCACTCCTACGGGAGGCAGCAGCAGGGAATCTTGCGCAATGGGCGAAAGCCTGACGCAGCGACACC
>Ga0209403_10000719_pt1 | contig 47464 bp, 48 predicted proteins | sample ArcticOcean_MG_C_8_FD_187440 | JGI IMG/M metagenome (GOLD analysis project Ga0209403, IMG submission 187440) | Marine microbial communities from western Arctic Ocean - ArcticOcean_MG_CB11_86 (SPAdes) (version 2) | ecosystem: Environmental > Aquatic > Marine > Oceanic | place: Arctic Ocean... | reverse complement strand
TTGAGTTTTGACTTTGTTTATAAATTATAAACATTGATACTATAAAAAACATAAATACTACATATGATAATAATCCAACACTACCAAAATTTATTTTCATTTGATTTGGATCCCATAAAGCAATTATTACTATTGATATAGCGATAATACTTAAAACAGGCAGTATCCAAGAAATATGCTTAATATTACCCAGAAAAGAACGGTTACCAGAGTAAATATCTAATATAACAATTATTAGTAAATTAAATATATTACTTCCAAACACATCACCAGCAGCTAAATTGGGAGAATTTAATACGTACACTGAATTAATTCCAGTAGCTAATTCAGGTAAAGAAGTTGCTGAAGCTAGAAGGACTATTCCAACAAATGTCCTCCCCAAACCAGTTTGAATTGCAATATTATCAGCGTGTTTAACTAGATACTTTGATGTAAATAATATTATTGATGCTGAAATTATTAATTGTATCCATGGTAAATAATTAGACATTTTAATTCACTATATTTTATCTGTTCACAAATTAGTTTAATGGTATATGTTAAATTTAGGAGCTTCTCTAAAAAGAGAAGCTCCTATTGAGAGGTGCTATAGAGAACACCTATCTATAACACCTCCGTTTACTATATTCCAATGATCTACCTCCTTTCATGAGACTGTTTTTGTATTTTACGTCTCTAATTCGCTAATTATATGGTTTTATAATGAAAAAAGGTAGATGTTTAATTAGTTTTTAATTAATTTTTGATATTGATTTTGTTATTATTAATAATCTATTATAAACATTCAAGTTTTCAAATATACAAACTTATTTATGTTTTTGGGAAGTATCTAATTAATGGAAGATTCTATAAAAAAAGCCTTAAATGAATATATTGGATCAGAAACTAAAGCAGTTACCTATGAAGTAGAATTAGGTGCCGTTCTTAAATTTTCTAAAGCTATAGGAGATGATAATCCAATATTTACTAATCCAAAACTAGCGCGCACATCTAGATATAGAGGAATAATTACTCCCCCTACTTTTTTACGTTCAATGTTTCATGATTCTTCAGAAGAAAAAATTTTTTTTGCAGCCGGAGTAGACGGAGGGAGTGAATGGAAATATTTCGAACCTATTTATATAGGAGATAAAATTACTGTAATAAAGAAATTTATAGACTTTTTTACTAAAGATGGAAGTTTAGGTGAAATGGTTTTTCAGGTTAACGAAATAAGATATATAAATCAATTTAATCAAATAGTAGCAACTCAAAGAACTACAGGTATATCATATGAACCAAAAAAATAAAAAAGACATCATTTAGATTATGTTAAATCAACTTTGTTTAGAAGACATTAAAATTGGTATGAACTTACCTATATTAAAAAAGAAAGCTACATCACAACAACTTGTTATGTATGCAGGAGCTTCTGGAGACTATTACCAGATACATTATGATCAAGATTATGCAAAATCAAATGATCTGCCTGGAATAATAATACATGGAGCATTAAAGAATGCCTTTCTAGGGCAACTTATTACAGACTGGATTGGAGAATATGGAAATTTATTAGAACTGTCTGTTCAATATCGAGGAATGGATGTTCCTGAAGATGAATTAACTATTACTGGTATTGTTTCAAATATTAAGGTTGATTCTAATAAATCAAATACTGTTTATTGTGATATTTGGATTGAAAATTCTTCTGGTAAAAAAAGTACAATTGGTAAAGCAATCGTTAATTTACCATATCAAAAAAGATCTAAATAGAAAATGATCCAATAATTTTATCTAAGTTTCTTGGCTTTACTTTACTAGACAGTTCTTTAATATTTTCGTCAAAAGAAGATCTCGTCTTATTTTCATACAATATACCTAGAGGTACCCCACCTTTACTAGCTATATCATGTGCTGCATTAATATCAGAATTATTATGTGTCTCAGGTATTTCCCAAGCTATTGGAGCAATGCCTAGTTTTGCATTCCCTTTTAATAATTGATATGTATCATTATATGTTGTACAAGGTGATTGAACATGTACAATTGAGAACCCTTTATGATTCATAGCTGTATTAATAATTTGCGATAAGTCTTTAATCTTAGAGGAAATCATCGAAGCTACAAAAGAAACACCATATTCAAGATACAATTTTAGAGGGTTGATTTTTTCTTCTTTTTTGCCATATGGAGTTGAGCTTGTTATCATATCGAATTCTGAAGTAGGAGAACTTTGCCCTTTGGTCAACCCATAAACAGCATTATCCATTATTACCGCGGTTACATTCAAATTTCTAGCAGCTTGCGGAGCGATATGTTCCATTCCAATACTTAAGAAATCTCCATCACCGGCTACAACAAGAACATTTAGCTCAGGTCTTCCCATTTTTATCCCCATAGCCACAGGTAGAGTTCTCCCATGTACTCCATGGAAACCATAAGGCCTATCTCCTTCAAGAAGGTGGACTAAGTTACCCGAGCAACCTATACCTGCAACAACAACATTGTTTTCCATTGGTAATTCTGTTGCTATTCTTCTATCTTCTAAACTTCTTTCTAATGCTCTTCGAACACCGAAATCTCCACATCCAGGACACCATTTAAAATCATATTCAGGATTATTTACGCTCATTGAATTTACTCCAAATTTATATTTTGTTTGATTTCATGAACTAAGTCGTTTACTTTAAATGGCAAGCCAGTATATTGTGTGATTGATTTTGCATTTACTCCATATGACCTTAAGATACTTGACCATTGTCCTCTATAATTTAGTTCAGGAACAATTATTAACTTTTTTTCTTTTAATTCAGCCAATAACTTTTTTGGTATTGGGTTAAGAAACATAGTGTAATACCATCCAATATCTAATCCTTCTTGAACTAATAATTCGTATGCTTCTTGTACAGGTCCTTTAGATCCTCCCCAGGGCATTATAGAAACTTCATTATTATTATTTATACTTTCATATTCTTCATTTTCTAATAATTTTAATTTATTAAATCTTCGATTGGTCATTTCAACATGACGTTGAGGAAGATGAGTAGTATCACCCCATACATCATGTTCACTACCATTTGCAACATAGCTTCCAGGGTGTCCTGGGAGTGACATTGGGGACACATTTTCTCCCTCATATCTTTTATGTCCTTTATCACCAGTGTATGTTAATCTATTTTCAATTTTTATTTTTTTAATATCTGGCTTAGGAATATTAGTTTGTCTTTCCGACAGAGCCATCTCGCTTAATAAAACTACAGGTCCTTGGTAACGTTCTGCCCAATTAATTGCATTTATAGAGGCATAAAAACACTCTTCAACCGTACCAGGAGCTATTACAGGTATACTTACATCTCCATGAGCCGGATACATAGATGCATATAGGTCAGATTGTTCAGTTTTTGTAGGTAATCCTGTTGCAGGACCACCTCTTTGAACATTTACTACTACAATTGGTATTTCTGCCATCCAGGCCAATCCTATGCCTTCACTCATCAAAGAAAATCCAGGACCAGCAGTAGATGTCATAGATTTTTTACCGGAGTATCCTGCACCAATTATAGCTGTGATTGATTCGATTTCAGAACTCGCCTGATGTACAAATTTACCTTTTCCAATTAATCTTTGCTCCATCCATAAGAGAATAGGTGTGGCAGGAGAAATAGGGTAACCAATAAAAACCTCAAGACCCGCCACTAAAGCCCCTAGGCTGATCGCTGTATTACCATTAATAAGTATTTGTTCATATTTAGGCGGCCTAGGCGGAGAGAGTTCCTCTAAATGAAAGTCAGTTTTCTCAACTTCAGATTTTCCAAGAGACAATGCTTGTATATTAGAGGAAATTATTTCTGCATCATTTGGTCGTCCTCTAGTAAATTTTTTTGTTACAAAAGATTCCAGTATTAATTGAGGCATATTAACTAAATCAGCTAAAGCACCCATAACAACCATATTAGAAGCCCTAGTATTGCCAGTAGATTTTGCTAACTCATCAAATGGCATACCAAGGGTTTTTACAGATCCACCAATGTTATTATCAATTTGGAAATCACCCGAATTATATATTATAACCCCATCTGTCTTCACAGATTCTTTATGCATATTGTAAGCTTCTTCATTAAAAGCAACTAATACATCTAATTCATCTCCAGAACTCAAAACTTCAGAAGTAGATATTCTTGTTTGAGTCCATGTAGGCCCTCCCATAATTTGAGATGGAAAAGTAGCAAAAGTTTGGATATAATATCCTTCTTGAGCTGCAGCCTGAGCAAAGCCTTCAGCGGACGTTACTACACCTTGTCCACCTTCTCCGGCAAATCTCATTACAAAATCATTTTTTTTCAAGTATTTATTACCCAAATATAATTAATAGGTTTAAAAGAAAATATTTAAATAAATATATCAAGATATTAATTAAGGTGTCAATAATATATGCTATTACATTTTAAAAATATTCTCATTATTTAAGAATATATCAAAACTAAATCAATGTTTTAAACTAAATTATTCTTCAACTACGAAATTGAAAGCAAAAGGTGAAATAATCAAAAAAACAGCATCAAAAATTATTAGTAATGGTATCCATTGAGTTTGCCATTCATTATTATTACCTATGATTGAATTAATTCCTTCTACAGAAGCAATTAATATAGGGGTTATTACTGGAAACATTAATACTGAAAGAATGATTTCTTGTGATTTTGTATTAATAGCTATTACCGTGAAAACATTCCCGACAATTAAAATACCAAGTGTCCCTAATATTATTATAGGAATAAATCTTATATTAAAATCTGAAAAATTAAACATAATAATGAATACTAATAATATTATTATTTCAATTATTGATATAAATATAAAATTGCTAATTAATTTGCTGAAAAAGATAGCTTCTCGGCTTATTGGAGATAAAAGCAATCCCTGAAGATTTCCATTTTGATTTTCAATATTTGAACTTCTCACTAATATTAGTATTGATGTAAATATAAATACTATCCAAAGAATACCTGCAGCCAAGTATTTAATATCGATTCTTGTAGTATCAATAGCAAAATTAAATATTATCAAATTTAGAGAAGCAAAAGTTAATATAGGAAGGATAATTTCTTTAGACCGTAATTCAATCATTAAATCTTTCCATATTATTGCAAGTATTGGATTTAATAATTTGAACATAACATTACTTACTTTTTGAATAGAATGATTCAATTAAATTTTTATTAATATCTTGAGTTTTACTAACATTAACAATTTTACCGTTTTTTATAATTCCTATTCTGTCTCCTATTTCTATTGCTTTATCTATATTATGTGTAGTGAGAAAAATAGTTTTATTTAAATTTTTTTCTTCTAAAATAATATTATTTAAATTTTCTTGTGATTTTAAATCCAACCCACTATCCGGCTCATCAAGAATCAATATATTAGGTTGATGTAGCAAAGATTTAATTAAACTTATTTTTTTCTTTGTTCCATGAGACATTGTATATATAGGATTAAATAGCTTTTCGTATATTTCTAGTCTTTTCGCCATTTTTTCAATATTATCTTTATAGTTTTTTAAGTTAAACAATTTTGCTGTAAATATTAAATTTTCAAACCCAGATAACTGTTCATACAAAAAAGTATTATGTGTCATTGTACCTGTGATGTAATGCAAATATTTTGAATTTTTCTTAGTATCAATCCCAGCTATCTTTATTGACCCAGAATCTGGAGTTGATAGCATTGAAAGAATTTTTACTAATGTACTTTTCCCTGACCCATTTGAACCAATAAGTACAAATATTTCTCCCCATTTAATTTCTAAATCAATACTATTTAAAGCAATAGATCTTCCAAAATTTTTATTAATATTATAAGCTATTATGGCTGATTCAGATGTTTCAGAATTGTAAGAAGGAATATTATTATTTATTTGCATTTTTAAACTTTCTATATTTAAGTATTTGCAAACTTGTCCTATAATGGTTGAATTGATTTAGAACATATATATCATATTCCTTTAATTGATTTTAAATCAATATAAAAACATGATTTAACAAACATATATATAGTTAAGCTTAATAAATATGGAGGTGTCACATGATTAAATATATCAGATATAAATCAGGGAATTCAATTTCTTATGGCATTTTAGATGAAGATACAATCAAAGAAATTTCTTCTTATCCTTTTGATAAATACAATTTAACAGGAATACAGACTAAACTTTCAGAAGTAAAGATAATATCCCCTGTATCCCCAAGTAAAATAATTGCAATTGGTTTAAATTATAGTAGCCATTTAGATGGACGCTCCGCACCTGAAGTTCCAGAAGCTTTTTATAAAGTTCCCACATCTCTTATTGGTCCAGAAGATTCTATAATCATTCCAACTGAAGTATTGAACCAATCATTAAGTATTCAGCCTGAAGCTGAATTAGCAGTAGTAATTGGTAAATCTTGTAGAAGGGTTACAAAAAATAATGCTATGGATTATGTACTAGGGTTTACATGCGGGAATGATGTTAGCGTTCGCCCATGGCAAAAAAATGATTTGCAGTGGTGGAGAGCTAAATCTTCTGATACTTTTGCACCTATAGGCCCATATATTGTTTCAGGACTACAGCATGATAATCTAGGATTACAATGTAGAATAAATGGTAAAGTTGTTCAAGATCAAAATACATCGGACTTGATACATAATGTACCAAGTATAATTGAATTTATTAGCAGTGCAATTACTTTGAACCCTGGCGATGTAATTATGACAGGAACTCCTGGTAGTCCAGGAGATATTAAGAGTGGAGATATTGTTGAAGTTGAAATAGACGGAATTGGTATCCTTAAAAATTATGTTAAAAATGAAATCGTTTAAATTTTTAAGGAAATTTAATTTTTAACATTAATTCACCGTAAGTTAGCCAATAATATATAATATAGCATCCGGCAACAATGATTAACCACGTACTAATTTTATTTATATAAATAGATAAAATTTGTAATTTCTTGTTTAGATCTATTTTAATAATAGTCATTGAAAACGTAATTATAATTACTACCAAACCCATACCTGCAGAATAAAGTATAAATTGAGTAATTTTGTTAATTAGTGTATCTGAGCTCAATGTAGTCCCTATAACTGCTAAAAAAATCGGGAACGTGCAGCTTAAAGAAACTATCCCGTAACTAAATCCAAACATAAAATAAGTTTTTATATTGTCTTCATTTTTAATATTTGCTTTTTGCCCAATATTATGCAAGATATTTGTATAAAAATTATTTCCAGACAACAGCCATGAACCTAATATTATAAGTAAAATTCCGATTAATATTCCCATCCACGGAAGAATAGAATAAAGGATAGTTTTCGCACCTAACCCAACAATAAAAGCAAATAATGCAAATAATATTGTAAAACCCATTGTCATGCTTAAGCTTATAGTTAATGCATTTAATAATTTCTTTGATATTTTTTGGTTTCTATTTATTTGTAAATACAGGCCAATATAAGCAGGCAACATTACAAAACCGCAAGGATTAAATGCTGCAGCTACTCCTGCTACAAAAGCAAATCCCATAGCAGCTACTATATGCATATTAGTAATATAAGAAGATGTTCTACTAGATAACACTCCAATAAAGCTATTTACGATATCAGAATTTTCATTATTATTGAATATTATTGCTAATATAAAAGTTATAATTATACACATAGTTGATATGTAAATTGGCTTTAGATAATTTTTAAAAATATGCATTATTTTTCATTAAGAATTAAAATAATTTTTTCCACCAAGGGGTTTTTCCTTCTTCTATTACTTGTCCTCTCCATTTCTTTTCTCTATTATTACGAGATGAGTTTTGTAGGAAAATTTTCTTTGCAAAAACAAAACTCAAGGCCAAAATTATCAAGATAATAATTGCCCAAAATGGTATAAACATCATTGAAACTGCAATGGCTAATACTATTAATATTAATTTGCTTAAGTCTTGATTAATTACTTTAAAAATATTGGTTAATATATTTTGTATTTTTGTTTTATTGGGGGGTTGTTGAAATTGAATTATATTAGATTTATTTAAAATCTCTTCTATTTCTCTTTCATATTTATTACTCATATTTTTTCTGTGGATTATATATTATATTATTCTTACTTGCCTTCATTATATACAGTAATTCAAATAATACCCACCACTGTACATAACCAAATAGCTACACCTCGTCACAAACCGCGAATCCAATCTGCAATATTTACCTACTCATTAAATTAAATATTTTGCATTTACAATTTTATCTTATTCCAAGATGATAATATCAAACAAAAATTAGTTCTTTTTTTTACAAAACATGATACGTAAGTAAATGCTCCCTTAAGACATCCTGAGCAAAATCGTTTTCTATATCTCGCCAAACAGAATGAACATGATTAGCTCCAGACTGATAGTTATCTAATTCTATAAATAAACTACCTCCATGAATTCTATAATAATACGCTTCACCCAACTGTACACCACCTGCCCAGCCAAATTTAACACTTCTTAAAGTGTTGGTTGCTAAGTAATCTAATTTAGATTTTGCTAATTCTGGGGTAACTTGAGTAACATATTCAACAATTAAAGATTTCAATAATTCTCGCTGAGATATTTTTAATTCATCCCAAGAAATACCTTCAACAACAGGAACAGATACTTTGGAGCTATTATAAGTAATGATATCCTTAGGTGTATTCTTGTATATTATTGCAGATTCAAGTTGATGCTTACTCATACTATTAATTAATTCAAAAGCAAGATCTTCTCTGTTCTTTAAAATACGAAGGCCTGCTTTATCTCCATCTTTAACTTCAGCCGGATTTGCTCCTAAAAATAATGGAGTAACTGAAATTATTTTTTCAGACCATATACTAAAATGAATAGATACATGGTGCCCTTCAACTCTCCATCCCCAAAGATCTTTCTTCTTAGGGTTCCCAAAAATACTAAAATAATAGAGTTCAGGGTCTCTAACAAAAGTTTTAATATCTTGGCGCGCTTCTAATTCTTTTAAAATTAATTCATTTTCTATTATTTGCAAAGTTTGATGAAAAGCTTGAGAACTAAGACCAGTTTCAAGAAGATTGAAAGCTAATTTTCTAAGTTTTTCAGACATATCCCTTAAAGGTAATCCATGTCTATTTAATGGAGGATAATACCAAAACATCCTCTCTCCATCTAGAAAATGAAAAACAGCTTTAGTTTTGGCTGTTGAATCTAGTTCATCATAAAAGATACATGCAGCTTCTTGCATTCTTTTTACGCAAAAATTATTTTTAGAACCAGAATAAAAACTCATATTTTGACCATTTCTTTTTAAGTAATATTTAATTTTTATATATGCTAAATTTTAACTAGTTTTTGAAAACTTCTTACCCGACCAGGATCTTCACCATTAACACTTTTTAAATTTGTCCATGAAACTTCACCAAGATAGATATTTTTATCTTCATCTAAAGTAAGGCCATGTGGTGCTAAAAACTGGCCCTGCCCTAACCCCCATCCAAGATGACCAATTCTAGCTAGCCTATTCCCTTTTGAATCTAAAACTGAAATTCTAGGACCAATATTTGGGTGAGTTCTATTTACAGATAATCCCCATCCTATTTCACCAACATAAAACTCTTGGTCTGGGGAAATATATAAAGCACATGGGCGGTGTAAATTATTCCATTGACTCTGAAATTCTCCAGAGGAATTAAAAATTTGTATCCTATGGTTTTCTCTATCAGCTACATATATATAACTATCTTTGTCTATAGCAATATTATGAGGTATGTTAAATTCTCCAGGATCAGTTCCAGGATTCCCCCATGAAAACTTATATTCGCCTTCTGAAGAATACTTATGTATTTTTGCATTCATATATCCATCAGACACATAGATATCATGAGTTTTAGGATCTATGGCTACATCAGTACATCGATTAAAAGGATTACCGCTATAAGGAGCAGCAGGTGAATTAGGAGAGCCGATTGTTAATAAAACTTCCCCTTCTAAGCTACATTTCCTAACAGTATGATCGCCATCATCTATACAAAACAATGAATTATCTGGACCAAGAGTTAGACCATGAGGCCTAACAAATAAACCTTCCCCCCAAGAATTCAAGAATTCACCATCTTTATCGAATACAATCATAGGATGGTTACCTCTATTAAAAACATATACATTTCCATTTGAATCTATAGCTACCGAAGCTACTTCTCTCCAAAAAATATCCTCCGGTAATTTAGCCCATGAATCTATAACCTTATATTGAAAATCACCCTCACCTAAAATTTCACTAGTCAAATTAACACCTCAATTAACACATTGAATTTATACAAAAATAATTATATCATTCTAGCCTAGACTTTTTGTCTTGAGAAATTTATACAAAAAGTATACATTAATATGAATTTATTGAATGGATTTAATGGAGTAATTAATTGCCTAAAGTGTTATCTGTACAAATTTGCACATCCCATAGAAGCCCAATGAAAAAAGTAGCTCAAGCTAAATTAATAGTAAATCTTGGAATAGATAAAGACATACACTCTACTAGTGAAGACAATAGAAAACACAGGCAAATTGTATTAATGGACATAGAAACTTTAAATTCTTTTAATTTAGAAACTGGAATTATCAAGGAAAACATTACTACCGAAGGCGTCAACATAAATAATCTTAAAGAAAATCAAGAAATCCATATTGGAGATTCTGTCATTCTAAGCGTTGCTGGTCCTTGTGATCCATGTCCTAGAATGGATGAAATCCGACCTGGTTTAATGAAAGACCTTGAAGGACAACGGGGTACTTTAGCATTTGTTCAATATGGAGGAACAATAAAGGTCGGAGATAAAATAGAAATAAAATTTAAAAACCCGGATAAAAGCATTGGATAAACAATATTCTAACAAAAATCCAAATATTGGATTAATTCAAATATCAGACAACAAAAACAATTTAATTAATGATTATCTACAAAAAAACAAGTCAAATATCATCCCTATAAAAATTGACTCTGATTTAAATTATTCAAATAAACTTAAATTGATTAATGGAATTTTATTTATATATGACTTTAAAACCACTAATAATAATTCTTATGAATTAAAGTTAAAAAAACTCCTGCTCGAATGTATAGAGGCAAATATTCCTATATTATGCACTGGATATGCTTTAAGTATACTAAACTCATGCTTGAATGGACTAAATCCAATACCAACACCTATTCATTCAACAAATAATAAAATTGAATCTTCTTACCACCGAATATTTATTTCTCCAGGAAGTAAATTAGCTTCAATCCTAGGCTCAGGAGGATTTGTAAGAGTAAACAGTAGACACTCATATAGTATTACTGAAGCACAAAAATCTTCAAATTTAATTGCATCGGCATATTCTTTAGACGATGGAATTATAGAAGCTATAGAAAGCCCAGAAGATGTTTTCATAATTGCTGTACAATTCAATCCAGAACGTAGGGGTGAAATACCTCCTCATTTTGACAAGTTATTCACATCATTTATCAAAGCATGTAAAAAAGCACAAAATAGAGTACATTAGGACTGTATAGACACAGTTTATAGTGGTACAATTATATCTAATTTTAATTCACCAAAAACTAGAGGATTATCAATGGTAGACTCTAAAACTGATTTTGGATTTATAAAAGACACTCCTATAGAACAAGAAATGCAAGCATCTTATCTTGATTATGCAATGAGCGTAATTGTTTCTAGAGCATTGCCTGATATAAGGGACGGCCTTAAACCTGTTCAACGTAGAATTCTATATGCTATGCACGACCTTGGAATGCGCCGCCCATCATCTCATAAAAAAAGTGCTCGATTAGTCGGTGAAGTTCTGGGAAAATACCATCCTCATGGTGATAGTGCAGTCTATGAGGCAATGGTAAGAATGGCTCAACCATTTTCATTAAGAATGCCATTAGTTGATGGACAAGGTAATTTCGGAAGCGTCGACGGTGACTCTGCAGCTGCAATGAGGTATACAGAAGCTAGATTAAGTCAAGTAGCTGAAGAAATGCTAGTTAACTTAGAACAAAACACAGTTGACTTTATAGACAATTTTGATGGTTCTCTAAAGGAGCCAGTCGTAATCCCTGCAAGACTCCCTAATTTACTTGTTAATGGTGCATCTGGAATAGCAGTTGGAATGGCAACAAATATTCCACCTCATAACCTTTCTGAAGTGTGTAATGCTGTAATAAAATTAATAGAAGACCCAGATGTTGAAATAGAAGAATTGATAAAATCAGTGCGTGGCCCTGATTTTCCTACTGGGGGAACAATTATGGGCACAGAAGGAATAATCAATACGTATATGCATGGTAAGGGTCAAATAATCGTTAGAGGCAAATCAGAAATTGAAGAGCTTAAAAATGGTCGTTATAAAATAATAATATCTGAATTACCGTTTCAAGTAAATAAATCTTCATTAGTTGAGAGAATTGCAGAACATTCTAAATCAAAACGTATTGAAGGGATAAGTGAAATAAGAGATGAATCTGATAGAAACGGAATGCGAGTTGTATTAGAGCTACGTTCAGGTTCGCAGCCTCTCGTAGTTCAAAATAATTTATTTAAATATACAGCCCTTCAATCATCTTTTTCTGCAAATATGCTAGCTATAGTAAAAGGTATCCCTCAAGTTGTTAACTTAAAATTAATCCTAGAACATTATTTAGAATATAGAAAAGAAATAATTAAACGAAGATCAGAATTTGAGTTAACTAAAGCTCGTGAAAGAGCCCATATATTGGCAGGTTTAAGAATTGCAATTAGTAATTTAGATGAAGTAATTCAATTGATTAGAGGATCTAAAGATTCTGAAGAAGCCAGAAATGGATTGATAACCCGATTTGGATTAGATGAAAAACAATGCCAAGCAATCCTTGAAATGCAATTAAGAAGAATAGCGGCATTGGAAAGAGAACGTCTAGAAAATGAATATAAAGAGTTACAAGTAACAATCAAATGGCTTGAAGAACTACTAGGAGATGTCTACAAAATACTAGATGAAATTAAAGATGAAACATTAGAATTAAAAAAGAAATTTGGCGGTAAAAGACTCACAGATATTAGTTATGAAGCCCATGATTTTGAGAGAAGTGATCTTGAACCTCATGAACAAATTGTTATAACTCTAAGTAAGGCTGGATATATAAAAAGAATACCTGCTAACACATACAGAAACCAACATAGAGGAGGTAAAGGGGTCACAGGTATGAATATTAAAGATGATGACCCTGTAGAACACATATTAGTCATAGACACACATGACAAATTACTTTTTTTCACAAATACCGGAAGAGTTTTATCTCTTACTTCATATGAATTACGTGCTGATGCAACTAGAAATACACGAGGTGTACCAATAGCAAATGTTATTGCATTAAAAGATAAAGAAACAGTCCGCGCTGTTTTTGAAGTAAAAGACTTAAAGCAAGAAGATACTTATCTGATTATGGGTACTCGATCCGGACGAATAGAAAAAGTACCTTTACAAGAAATTTCTTCGATAAGATTATCTGGGTTAATTATTATTAGTCTTAAACCAAAAGATGAACTAGTATCAGCAAGATTAGCTCAAAATAACAATGACTTAATTATGGTTTCAGAACAAGGGATGTCAATCAGATTTTCTGTAAAAGCCTTAACTTCACATCATAGAGGAGCTGGGGGAGTTAGAGGAATGAAATTACGTGAAAAAGATAAAGTAATTGCAATGAATGTTGGGAAACCTGAATCCCGCTTGCTAGTAATAAGTAAAAATGGCTATGGAAAAGTAACCCCTCTTGAAAATTATAGGACCCAAAACAGAGGTGGTACTGGTGTAAAAACTTCTAATATAACAAAAAAGACTGGTGTAATAGCTTCTGCTCAAGTAGTTGACGATAATAAAGAAGTATATATAGTTTCCAAACAAGCTCAAATCATAAGAACAAACTTATCAGAAATACGTAGTTTAGGTAGAATAACTCAAGGTGTTAGAATATTTAATGTAAAAGCAGGCGACTCTGTTGCATCAATCACATGTGTTGATAAACTTGAAGAAGAACCAGGTGACAATATAAAACAACTCGAGTTACCCTTAAAAGAAAAAGATAATAAGAATATATAAATATACTTATTCAAAGCAATATATCATATTCTAACAACTACAGTTTTTCTAACAAAATAAATTAAATTGATGACTGGTATAGTTAACAAAAATTTTATAGATTTAATAAATTAATTGAAAAGAAAGAATAAGATTCAAACTTACTTCTAAATAGTTATTCACTATATCAATATAAATTTTTCACAAACTTTAGCAGCATCATATAAATCTGGAATATTCACATATTCATCTAAAGTATGCATATGATTAGCTCCCATTCCAACTACAACTGCTCTTATTCCATTTTTCCGAAAAATATTACCGTCAGTTCCTGCACCAGAATCCTTCAATAGTGGATCCAGTCCTATTTTATTAATTGCTTTTTTTACTTTAATAAATGTTGAATCTTCCGAATCTAAAGAATAAGTTTCAAAATCAGTATTTAAATGCAAATCAATTAAAGACTCAGGAAAGTCTTTTTTTGTAGAAGAAACAGCTTCATTAATATTTGATTTCAATTCTGTAATAATATTATCATCAGAAGTACGAAACTCTCCTCTAATTATTACATCTTCAGGTACAGAATTTCTTACAGTTCCTCCATCAACTAATCCTACATTAAAAGTTGTATGAGCATCTAATCTCCCTTGTGGCATTCTAGACATAATATGTGAACCAATTAATATTGCTGATAGGCCTTTTTCTGGCTCAACTCCTGCATGAGCACCTCTGCCTTTTACAGCTATATCAAATGAAACATATGTAGGAGACATAGATACAATTCGATTAGGGGGGCCCTCGCTATCAAACACTAAAGCTTCCTTTGATTTTATTTTTGAGAAGTCTAAGTTTCTAGCACCTAATAAAGCAACCTCTTCTTCTTTAGTAAAAACAACTTCAATAGGATGAATTAAACTTTTATCTTCTTTAACAGACTGCAGAGCTTCTAAAATTGCTGATATTCCACATTTTGCATCTGCTCCTACAATAGTATTTCCTTCGGATACGATCTTATCCTTATCCACAAGAGGAACTACGCCTCGACTTGGTTCAACAGTATCCATATGAGCTGATAACATAATTGGGTTAGCTCTACCGTCGTTAGCTATAACATTTCCATAGTCATCTTTAAAAACAGTTAATCCAAATCCTTCAAGTAATATAATTAGTTTTTTTGCAATAACATCTTCTTCTCCAGATGGACTATCTATAGCAGATAATTCACAGAAAGTATTTACTAGTCTATTTTTATTAATCATTCAACACACTTTTTCTATATAATTATTTTTTTAAAAAATTATTTATCAGAGGAAATAATAGCCTTTTTCAAAGTACATTCCTTTAATCTGCTTGGATTAGGTACGGGCAAATCAAGTCCAAAAGGTTTAAAAGTTTGGTTTTCAGTAAGTTCTAGAAAAGGTTCAGATAGATCTGTTGCATAAAACCTAGAAGATGGAAATAGATCTCCTGGGTATGTAAAGTTATCTAAAGTAGCTAACTCAACGCATATAGATGAACCTACTGCGCTTTCTAGCATTCCACCTACCCATACAGGAATTCCATTATCAATAGCTAATTTATTAATTTCAATTGAATTATATAAACCTCCAACTCTGCCAGGTTTAATATTAATAAATTTACATGCATTTACTTTTATAGCATCTTGAGCTGATTTTATAGAAGTTATACTCTCGTCCAGGCAAATTGGAGTATTAATAATTTTAGCAAGTTCAGAATGATCTAATACATCTGCAAAATGTAAGGGTTGTTCAATAAAAATTAAATTTAATTTATCTATTTGCTTAAATAAATCTATATCCTCTAAAGAATAACCTCCATTACAATCAATATGTAAAACTAAATCAGGAAAAGTACTACGAACAGCTTTCAAAACATCTAAATCCCAACCCCTACTGACTTTAAGTTTTACTCTAGGAAATCCAGCATCTACAGCTTTTTGAATATTGCCTAACAACATATCTATAGAATCTTGTATACCAAAATCAGCACCTGCTAATACTTCTTTAGTTTTTCCACCTAGTAATTTATGTAGAGGAGTTTTTGTAATTTTACTTTGTAGCGTCCACCAACAAATCTCAACTGCAGCTTTTGCAAATGTATTGCCTTTAAAAATACTAAGTTTCTGATTGATTTGTTCTGGAGACTCAAATTCTTCATTTAATAAAAATGGAGCAAGAAATTCAGAAACATTATAAAAAACTGATCCTGCGCTTTCTGGCAGATACATAGGAGCATATAAAGGCGATGATTCTGACCAAGCCTCATGATTTCCGCTCGTTGCTTTGACTAAAACGGAATGTATTTCAGGATCTTCGCCATAAGCAGTTCTCCAAGGGTAAATTAGAGGCATTGCTACTTGGTAAATTTCAAACTTATCAATACGCATAAGGACTCACAAATCTATACATTAACTATTATCAATAAAAAATTAATTTTTCAAACCTGAATGATGCAATGCTTGGTCAACAATATCTACACCAACTCTTTCGCTGTGAGCTGCTAATAACTGTTTAGTCATTAGCCCAGGTTTACCATCTCCTATTAGTCTATTATCAATAGAATTTACAGGCGTGATTCTTGGGCTAGTCCTAGTAAAAAATACTTCATCGGCAGTATAAATATCATATGGTTGTAAATCTTCCTCTACAACTTCAATACCTATATTAGTAGCAACTTCCATAACAATTTTCCTTGAAACACCCCCCAAAATACTTGTGCCTTTAGGCGTTTTCAGAACTCCATCTTTAACTAAGAAAACATTGTATCCCATTCCTTCAGTTAAATTACCATCTCCATCAAGTAAAACTGGCAAAGCTTTAGGGTCAACATCTTTGGCCTCTAATTCAGCTAAAACAAAGTTCATTCTATTATGATGTTTTACTTTAGGATCCATCATATCTGTAGAATAGCTTCTGGTTTTTGCTATTATAGCCTTAACCCCATCTACATATGCTTTAGCAAAAGCAGCAAAGTTTACCGGTTTAATAGAAATACAAACTGTAGGAATTGCATCATTAATATTACCTATTCCTCTAGTTACCCAGGGATGGATAGTAAAATCTCCAGCCATTTCTAAGTATTTATTATTCCTTTGAACTGCTTCTTGGCAAATAGAAGTCATCTCCACTGAAGTCATACCAGGATCAATTCTTACATATTTTAATGACCTATACATTCTATCTATATGATGATTTAATGCAAAAGGTTTGCCATTAAAAGTACGCCCTATATCAAAAACTGCGTCAGCTAATACAAATCCTCTATCTTCAGGATGTATCATCACTTCTTTATAAGGGATCCATTCTCCATTAAAATATGTATCGAAATTCGAATATTCTACTTTATAATCTGAATAAACCATTTTAAATCTCCTTAATATAACTAATTAATAAAGAACGCATGTTTTGAAGATTTTTTAATTATATTAACATTATTTTTATATATATAAAAACTATTAATTTAAAATATATTACAAGCTGACAATATCAACGTCAATATTGCTTGACAAAGTATAAAATCTTAAATAACATTACGAATACTCAAAAAGGTTGTAATTTTGTATTTAATTTAACAATAAAGGAGAATGAAATGAAGAAAAAAATTTTATGGTTATTACCTTTAACTATAATTGGATCTTTACTTCTAGTCGCTTGTGGGTCTGACGAAGTTACTGTCAGTGCACCACCAGCACCAGCTATAAAAGCTGAGCCTGTAAGTGGAGGGGTAGCTACAGCAGTTATACCTACTACTGCACCTAAGCCTGCTGCCGCCGCTGCACCTAAACCTGCACCTGCTAAGGCTGCACCTAAGGAAGACAAATCTGCTAGTCAAGCATCTATGCATACTGCTGGAAGCTCAATAGCTGAAATTCTTGCAGCACCAGCTGTCGGAGACATAGATTCAGAAAAATTTAACAAAGACCGATTTGGAGGAACTTTGAAATGGGTTCCACAAGGAGCGGTACCTAACCTAGATGGCATGCTGTCCGGTACTGCTGTAGGTAGAGGTGTTTCTTGGCACTTCTGGGAATCTCTAGCTCAATGGGATGGAAATGGAGCACTTAAAGGTGACTTAGCTGACGTTTGGACTGTGGCTGAGGACTCTTCTGGTGCACATTATTCATTTACATTAAGAGACGGTAGAAGTTGGCATGATGGAGGAAAGCCTACATCTGGAGATGTTAAGGCTTCTTTAGGAAGATATCTTGCAAAAGATGGTTCTTTTGGTCCTTCTATTAATGATCGATTAAAAGGCGGAAGTTTAGATACCGCTTTTGAAACAGTTGATGAAGATAATTTCATTATTCACTTAACTCAGCCTACTGGACTTCTATTAATGGCCCTAGGATATGTTGGAGGCACACAGCCTCAAATTATGCCTACAGCTACTGTAAATAAATATCCTGCAGAGGTTGCTCAAGATTTTAATGCATCTGGTCCTTACAAATTTATTAGCTGGGACCCTGGTAATGATGTAATATTAGACAGATATGACGCTTATGTTCCTAGATCAGAAACTCCTAGCTATAGAGCTGGAGCAAAATTAGGATATTTTGCGAGACTACATACTATTGAAATTCCTGATCAAGAAACTCGTGTTGCTGCACTAATCACTGGTGAAGTTGACTCTCTTGATGTTATCTCTGGTGACTTCTACGAAGAAGCTCTGAAACATCAAGATAAAATAGGTATTCACGTTGGAAACCCTGGGGCTCAACCAGATATTGGATTCAACACAGGAACTCCTATAACTGGTTTCACTGAACAAGGAAAACTAATGAGACGAGCTATCAGAGCAGCTATTAACGCTGAAGAAATTATGAAGGGATATGGAGAGGCTAGTTTATGGACTCTATGCCCTTCCTTACAGCACTGCGGAGTTGCATGGGAAGAACCTAGTAAGAATGAAGAATTATATAACCAAAATAATGCTGCTAAAGCAAAAGAACTATTGAAAGACGCAGGTTATGCAGGAGAGCCAATTATAATTCTTGATCCTACTGACTTTCCAACTATTCACCCTCAAGCTCCAGTTCTATTAGAACAATTGAAAGCTGTTGGTATTAATGCTGAAATTTATGCTACTGACTGGTCTGGACAAATTGGAATGTTAAGTAAAGCTGAAGGTTGGCACATATTTACTAACTGGAATAGCTCTAACTTATACCACCCTCTAGTTGCTACTCACTATAGAACAGCTGACGGTATAAAAAATCCAGACTCTCTTGGAACTGCTGGCTATCCATACGGTGTAAACTATGATACTGGTGATAAAATGCATCAATTAAGGAAAGACTTTGCTAATGCTAAGAATAGAGCTGAAGAGCTTGTAATTACTAAGGCAATGGCTGACCTTGCATGGGCTGATCCTAGAAGAGTTCACTTCGGTCAATTCTTCCAGCTTAGACTTCACAACAAAAATGTTCGTGATTCTGAGGTAAGAGGTCACCCGGTTGGATCACCTTTATATCTTAACCAATGGTGGGGTGATGCTAGCAAAAGAGCTGAAGTACCTAAATAAATCTTAATTTTATATAAGGTTTAATAAAAAAACCCAGTGTATAGAAATATACACTGGGTTTTTTACTTATTTTCGTTGTTCTAATCTTTTAATAATGTTACAATTCCAACTAATAAATTTGTAAGCTAAAAGCAAGGTAAATTATTGCATGCTACCATATATTATACGGAGAATATTCGCCAGTATACCTGTATTGATAGTTCTTGCTTCGTTTACTTTTTTCCTACTTAGATTAGTTCCCGGAGATCCTGCCACTTTAATAGCTGGGCATGAAGCAACTCCTGAAGAATATGAATACGTTAAAGCGAGCTTAGGGCTCGATAAACCTGTGCATATACAACTATGGAAATGGGTATCTGGAATGGCTCAAGGAGATTTTGGAAAATCGCTCAGATCAGGACTTCCAGTATTTCAATTAATAAAAGGAAGAATAGAACCTACTCTTTCATTAACTGTAACAACTCAAATAATCGCGATGTTAATTGCAATACCTTTAGGAGTAATAGCAGCATGGAAGGCAAATACTATAATTGATCGACTTATAATGCTGTTTTGCGCTGTTGCTTTTTCTATTCCAGTATTTTGGCTTGGTTATATTTTAATATGGTTATTTGGGTTGTGGGCTTTTGGAAGGGATTCAGCTATACTTCCAGTTGCAACATTTGTTCCTATAGCAGAAGATCCTTGGGAATTTCTTAGGCATATGATTCTGCCAGTATTTTCACTCGGGCTTTTAATATTAGCTGGAATTGCAAGAATGACGCGAGCTAGTGTTTTAGAGGTGCTAAAAGAAGATTATATTCGTACTGCTAGAGCAAAAGGATTAGGAGAGCATATTGTACTTATTAGGCATGCATTGAGAAATGCATCTCTGCCCATAATCACAATTATAGGTCTAGGGCTTGCTGGCTTATTATCAGGAGCTGTAGTTACAGAAAATGTTTATGCTATACCTGGGTTAGGGAGAATGGCAGCTGAAGCTATATCTACTAGAGACTATCCAATTATTCAAGGATTAATTATTCTAATTGGAGTTGCTTATGTATACGTAAACCTTTTAATTGATATAGCTTATGCATTTTTAGACCCAAGGATTAGATATTAATGAATAAACAAAGAATAAATAATACTTACATTGAGGCATTTAAAGAAACTCCTCTTGGATTTATAGTTAGTATTATTGAATATTTAATCTCAATTATCAAAAACCCAAAAGTTCTTTTATATAATATAAAAAAACAACCAACCATGGCTTCTGGCATGATTATTATTTTTCTCATGATACTAATAAGCCTATTATCACCGGTATTGATGACATACGATCCAAATGACATTGAAATGGATGATAGATTTCAACCCCCTGGTGAAAAATCTGAAGAAACTGGTAAAACCTATTGGTTTGGATCTGATGCATTTGGCAGAGATATATACAGTAGAACTATAGATGGAGGAAAAGTTTCATTATTTATAGGATTTGCTGTTGCATCTTTCAGTGTTTTTTTTGGTGCAATTTTAGGTTCAATTGCTGGTTATTTTCGTATGGTTGATTCAATATTAATGAGAGTTATGGATGGAATTATGGCCATTCCTAGCTTATTATTAGCTATAGCATTGATGATGCTGCTGCAACCTGGGGTTTGGACTGTAATTGCAGCAATAACTATCGTAGATACCCCTAGAATGACAAGAGTTGCAAGAGCTTCCGTGCTTAGTTTACGAGAACAAGTATATATAGAGGCAGCAAAAGCAGTAGGGGCAGGCAATGTCAGAATAATATTTAGACACATCATACCTAACCTCATAGCTCCTTTAATTATCATGGGAACTTTTGTAGCAGCTGGAGCAATGTTAACAGAGGCATATCTAAGCTTCCTTGGAGCAGGTGTCCCTCCTTCAAGCCAAGCTACATGGGGTAATGTTATGGCTGAAGGAAGAACGTTTATACATAAAGCAATGTGGGTAATATTTTATCCAGGTTTATTCTTAGCAATTGCTGTTACTTCTATAAATTTAATGGGTGATGGCCTTAGAGATATGTTAGATCCTAAACTAAGGCGTAGATTATAAATTAATTATTTTATAGCATATATAAAACCATCTTCAGAGGCTAAATATATAACCCCATTAGAATAAGATGGACTACCTTTAATTTGAGCACCAGTATTAAATATCCAAATATTTTTCCCATTATTTATATCAACTGCATGTAAATTTCCATTAGAATCTCCTATATATACTACATCACCGGCAATTGATGGAGAGCTCATAATAAGACTTTTAGTAAAATACTCCCAATTTTTATCTCCTGTTTTCTTGTCTACTTTAATTAAATTACCAGTATATCCTGCAGCAAAAACGTTGTTTTCATGCAATGCTGGAGTTGTGTAATATCCACCTCCACCACTTGCAGCCCATACAAAACCTCTTTGATGAGGAATAGAATTTGTTAAACCCAAAAGAAATAATTGAGACTTAAACCTTAAAAAAGAAGCATCCCATGGCAAATTAATAGAATTCCAATCAACTGCTTTAATACCTCCTGAAGGATTAGGTACAAATATTAAATCCTCTCCAAAAACAGCAGATCCTGATGGCTCTCCATCAATTCTAAAAGTAAATTTCTTCCTTCCAGTATTTTTATCTAAAATATATAAACCATGTTCATATGAAATAATAGCAACTACATCTTTATACACTGAAGGAGAAGAAGTAATCCATCCACCAGTATCAAAAGTCCATATTTTAGATCCATTAATCACATCAATAGCATACAGTAAGCCATTACCAGATCCAATATAAACTATTCCATCAGAAACTGCAGGAGACGACAATACAGTCCCTCCAAAATTATATTCCCACACTAAGCTTCCATCAGATTTATTTATAGAAATAACCTTTCCTAGCTTTAAACCTACAATTAACTGATTCTCTACAATAGATATTGTTGAATATATTGGAGATCCTAAATCTTTTTCCCAATTCAATTTTCCATCATATAAATTAATTGATAAAATTCGTCCATCCCATGTAGATACATATAAATTTTTTTCTTCAATAACTGGGCTAGAAAAAATTTTCGAATCAACAAAGTATTTCCATTTTAAAATTCCTCTAGGAATAGCTTGTTCACTGTCAACAGAGGATGAATGAGTTAAATCTCGATGATACATAGGCCAATTTTCACTAGTAGTTAAAATAGATATACTAGATGAAGGTTTTTCTATTAAAAAATTAGGACTAAATCTTTTATAAGCACATCTTCCAAATATAACTAATAACAAAGCAAATATAAATAAAAACCAGATCACTTTACTATATTTGAGAATTTTTATTCTGTGTGATTGTAAATCACTAACAGATTTATATGTGTCACTCTTTAAATCAGAACGACATTCATTACATTTACTAGCATCACTAGAATTAGTAGCATGACATATTAAACAAAATTTTAATTTATTTTCCATAAAAGTTAATCAAAAGAATTAATATTGTTGAAAAAGTTTTCCCCAAGGGGTTTTTAAAGCTTCATTAATCCTCTTTTTACCTATAAACCTCAACCAATATTCGTTATGGTAAATATTTGATGCAAAATATGATAAAGGGACTAAAGGAGTCCTAAGTAATAATTTTTCTAAAGGCTTTAAAGGGCCCCAATAAATCAATTTTTGCATTTTACTAGCGAAAGTATTTTCAATATGACTGAATTTCCAGTCAACATTATCAATATTATCCCCAACTATTTGAATATTTTTAACATCTCCACATCCAAGACCTAACTTATCTGCTAAGTAAATAAATTTAACTTTTAAAGGATCAAAACCCATAAGCTTTGCAGCCACAGCGTCGATAGCCACTTGATCTTTACTTGCTAAAATTACATTTTTCTGATGCCAACGCATAGCTCTAGGGCCCGGACCATCTCCAGCTAAAGTCCCATCAGCAACTGCAAAAATACCTGGATGTATCTCTTTTTGTATTTTTAATAAATCTACAAGAGTTTCATGAATTACAGAATGGGTCCAATGCCTTCTATGATTCAATAATCCTCCAAATGCATTCTTCATTGCTCCGGTTAAATTAGTAAAAACATGAGTCTTAATTGTTGGTAAATGTACAATATTTTTTCCAATTAATATTTTTGGAATACTGAACCCTTCAGGGTAAACATCATCTAAAACAATCATTTTAGATTTAGGCTTATATTTAATCCATTCAGTCTCTTCAAGATGTACAGACTGTAGATTATGTTTTCTTTCTACATTTACATGTTTATTATTTATTGCCCCTTGTTTAGCATCTACTACAACTGTCCCATTATGTGTAGGAATTAATTTAGAAAAATTATCAGATTTCAAGGTCTCAATCACTCCATCTAATTGCCAAGGAGTGGTAGAGCATCCAGGATAATAATATTGCCAAGAAATATTTATTTTTAAAATAGTGCCTAAATCTTGCTTCAGGCATTCTTTATATCCAGCTATTTGCATAGCTTTTGCAATATCTTGTTTCACAGATTCTGGTGAAGTAAATACGACTGCTACTTTTGATTTCATATTTTATATGTCAATATATCAATATTTTCATTCTAAGAAATCTCTTAATTTTTTTGACCTACTAGGATGCCTTAATTTCCTCAGGGCCTTTGCTTCAATTTGCCTTATGCGCTCTCTAGTAACTCCAAATTCTCTTCCTACTTCTTCTAGAGTACGTCCTCTACCATCTTCTAATCCAAAACGAAGTTGTAATACTCTTGCTTCTCTCTCGCTAAGAGTTTCTAGTACATCTTCCACTTGTTCTTTGAGTAATTGATATGAGGCAGCTTCTGCAGGAGCTACGGCTGATTTATCTTCAATAAAATCCCCTAAATGGCTATCTTCTTCCTCTCCAATAGGAGTTTCAAGAGAAACAGGCTCTTGTGATATTTTTAAAATCTCACGGACTTTGTCAGGTGCTACTTCCATACCTTCACCTATTTCTTCACTAGTTGGTTCTCTGCCATATTCTTGAACTAGTCTTCTAGTTACTCTTAATAATTTATTAATTGTTTCAACCATATGAACAGGTATACGTATAGTACGAGCTTGATCTGCTATTGCTCTTGTAATTGCTTGCCTAATCCACCAAGTAGCATAAGTACTAAACTTATATCCTTTTCTATAATCAAATTTTTCAACAGCACGAATTAATCCTATATTGCCTTCCTGAATTAAATCTAAAAGAGTCATACCTCTGCCAATATATTTCTTGGCTACACTAACAACTAATCTTAAATTTGCTTCAGCAAGATGAGATTGAGCATCTTGACCTAAATCTCTTCTTTTAAGAAGATATGAACTAAAAACAAATTCGAATGACTCCAGATTTTTAGTAAATCGCTTATCTTTTAAAGCAATCGATAAAGCTTCTAAAGTGTCAATTTTATTTAATAATTCTGTTATATCCTCTGGAACAATACGAATATTTAATGCTAAGTTCTTAATACTTTTTGCAATATCTTGGGGTTCTAAATTTAGCAGTTCCGATAAAAAATTTAACTTTTCTTCAGGTAATTCAGAATCAACGGCAATTCTAATATCAGAAGATTCACTAAATAAATCCTTTATAGTCCATGATTTCCTATCGATTTGTGCACTTCTACCAATTGCGTCTAATAAATCACCGTGGTCAACTAAATAATTCAATGCTCTATTAATATATATCCATGATCTAACTGGCTGGTTTTCAGATTCAGCATATTCTTTATCTAATCTTTCCAAAAACCTCAAACTCTCTAGATGCCTTGCCAAGGAGCTCTCCTGAGCAGCTTTTAATAATCCAACTCTTCCAATCTCTCTTAAATACATTCTAACTGGGTCATCTATAATGTCAGAATCAACTGCGTCAATCAATCCTTCTTTTTTATTTTTAGAAGAACTTGTTTTAGAAGAACTTGTCTTAGAAGAACTTGTCTTAGAAGAACTTGTCTTAGAAGAACTTGTCTTAGAAGAACTTGTCTTAGAAGAACTTGCCTTAGAAGAACTTGCCTTAGAAGACTTTACTTTAGGCTCATCTTCCTGAAGCTCATCTTCCTGAGGTTCATCAAAACCAGCATCTTTAGAAAAGCTCATATCTTCTTTATCAGGTATCGTATGAGCTAAACCAATAGTCTCACTAATATTTGGCGAATGTTTTACAATTTCTTTGTCTACATCAGACCCATCTGAATCTTCATCACCAATCTTCATTTTACCCTCTACTTACTTTAAAATATCTAATTTATTTCTTTAAAAATGATTTTTTAATCAACATATTTAATTCAACAATTTTATCTTCTAAATCTCTAGGTGGAGGAATCCTATCGTGATTGGTAGACAAAATTTCTTTTTGTAATTCCAACAGATGATCCCTTTCTAATCTATTTAAACATTCAAATAAAGCTTCTTTTTTTTGTTTCATATCTACTAGAATAGGTTTATTAGATAACAATTCATTTAATAAATTTAGTAAATATCCATCTAAATCATTATTTAATTGATCAATTGTAGGTGAATTACTCCATTTCATAAATATTTCTTTATATTCACTATTTGAAAAATTTTCTGGAGAAAATCCAAATATATATTCTTTAAAATCAGGGTTATCTAGTAACAAGCATAATACATATTTTTCTAATTGTCCCTCTGTTTTTGGGTTTAAATTTGATATTAGTTGTGAATCATCTTTTTTTCGGTAACCATTTTTATTATTTTTTAAACTAGAAAAACTAGATCTTACTGAGCTTTCACTAACATCTAATGTTTTAGATAATATCCTAATGTATTTATCCTGGTCAAAATAGTTATCAATTGATGTGATTAGAGGAAAAATACTTTTAACCAATTGCAATTTCCCTTCACCAGATTGCACGTCAATCTTAACAGCTAAAACACGTATTAAATAATCAATTAATGGTTCAGCATTTTTAATAATAATTTCCCATTTTTCAGAATTTTGACGGATTAAATCATCCGGATCTTGACCTGGTGGTATTTCAGCTATTTTTAAAGTAAAAGAATTCATTTTTCTATTTGAAAACAACTGATTACGAGATTTTTGAGAATTTCCTATTAATTCCCAAGCCGAATCTAGGCTTCTTAAAGTTGCTTCCTGTCCAGCTAAATCCGCATCTAAAGCCAAAACAAAGTTATTACTTATTATTTTCAGAGCTGAAACTTGCTGTTTAGTAATAGACGTACCCATAGAAGCAACTACATTGGAATATCCATTTTGGTGTGCAGCAATTACATCCATATATCCTTCAACAATTATTGCCTCTTTTGATCTTTTAATCTCATCGTATGCTAAATTTAATCCATATAATATAGACTTTTTATCAAATATTTGAGTAGCCGAAGTATTAACATATTTTGGCATAGATTCATCTAAGGATCGAGCCCCAAAACCTATAACATTTCCTTTCCAATCATGGATTGGAAACATCAATCTATTATTAAAAAAATCTCTATACACTGAATTAATATTCTTTATAAGCCCAGCAGATTCAGCAACACTATCTTTTATACCATTAGATTTTAAATGAAATGCTAATTCTCCTGTACTTAAGCCTATATTAAATTTATTTGCAGTTTCTTTATCTATACCTCTTTTTAACAAATATTTATTAGCATAATCTCCATTTCTAGATTTTAAATTTTCTTGAAAAAATTTTAATGCTATTAAATTAGCCTCATACAAAGCCTGAAATTTTAAATCAGTCTCTTTTTCTCTTAGCTTTACTCCTGTTTTATTAGCAAGAAATTTAATTGACTCACCAAATCCAATAGATTCCATCCTCATAACAAATGCAAAAACATCTCCACCAATACCGCACGCTCCAAAACAATGCCATGATTGCCGATCAGGATTTACTATAAATGAAGGTGTTTTTTCAGAGTGGAATGGGCATACAGATTTAAAATATTTACCTGATTGATTAATAGAAATATAGCCAGAAACAATATCTATGATATCAGCTTTAGTTCTGATTTCTTCTATTACGCTCATATAAAATACCTAATCAAATTAATATTTTCGATAATTTTGTATTTTTTTAAAATCTATTTTTTTTCAGATTCAGAATATGAAAAATTAGTAATTGTATTAATTGGTTTTTTTACACTTTTAACGTGTCTATCTAAATGATCTATAATACTTCTTATATCAACTAAGATTTCCCCTATTGAGCCCCATTCATGTTTTTCATTTAACAATATTCGTAACTTATTTTCTAGGTCTTTAGATGCACTCCAAAAGTCTGACAGATCTGTACATAATATAGCTAGTTGATCATCCAGGTGATCAGGTAATTCCATTTCTTTAAACTTAACTAAAATATTATGCGCAAGTTCAGCAACTTGTCTAGGCTTAGACAAGCCTGGCTGTAATTCAAAATTATATTCATTATTAATCATTGAGAAAACACGTAATGTGATGCATATGATGTCCAAGATTCTCTTATATGTTCCAAGGCATCTTTTTGAACATCCGAATTCATATAATCTATTTGTTTAAATATATATTTCCATATAGAATCTACTTCTTTACGCCAAGGGTCAAATTCAAGTCCATAAGGATCTCTTTGCATAGATTCCAATAAGTCTTGAATCAACAATATATTGATTTTAACTTTTCTTAAACGGATTTTATCATTTATGTTCAAGTTTAGGTCCTAATTAATAATTTAGCAATCCCAGGCTGAATTCTTTCTGCAAATTGGATAGCGTAATTGTCTGTCATACCAGCAATAAAATCTACAATAACACTGTCTTTATCTATATTCCAACTAGTATATTCTTTTGGAATAGAATCTAAATGTAAATTAAGAAATTCATATAGTAACCTAATTATCTTACGAGCAACTTCTCCTTCTTCACTTAAATCTTCCGGTATATAAACATTTTCAAACATAAATTCTCTAAACAGATAAAATGCTTCTTTTATTTTATCACTCATACAAATTCTTGGAATCAATTCATGTTTTTGAGTAGATTCTATAGCTTCTTCAGAATTGATTACTATATCACTAACTAATGTATTAACCCTTTGAGAATGTGTACTACCTAAAATTTTTAAAATACTCGTAGGTATATCTGAAAAAGTTAATATTTTTGCTCTGAAGGCATCTTCAATATCATGGTTTAAATAAGCAATAGCATCTGACAATCTACATATTTGTCCTTCAAGAGATAAATTATCTGAAGATAATTGATGCAAAAAATCTCCCCTTGGTTTTGAATGCAATTTAATTCCTTGCCTAACTTCCCAGGTTAAATTCAAACCTTTCCCATTTTTTTCAATTTTTTCAACAGCCCTTACGCTTTGTAAACTATGCTTGAAACCTAGATGATAAATTTTATCAATCTCATCTTCCCCTATATGGCCAAATGGAGTATGGCCTAAGTCATGACCTAAAGATATTGCCTCACTTAAATCTTCATTCAAATCAAGTGCCCTAGTAATTGTTCTCGCAATTTGTGATACCTCTAAAGTATGAGTAAGCCTTGTGACAAAATGATCCCCAAGTGGAGATATGAAAACTTGAGTTTTATGTTTTAATCTGCGAAAAGCCTTTGAGTGCAGAATTCTATCTCTGTCACGCTGGTATTCTGTTCTAAAAGAGCAAGGATCTTCTTTAATATTGCGACCAATAGAATTAGAAGATATAGATGCAAACCTTGAGAAAGAATTTTCTCGTTCTTCTAATTTATTTCTTATATTTTTTTTCATCATATAATACTTTAGATTGCATTTATATAAATAAATTCTATATAAATAAATGACAATATTCAAATTATTATTTAATATATTATCAATGATACAAATATTACAACTTTAAATTTAAAAAATCTTAATATAAAGGTGATTAATGTCAAATAAAACAATCTATGAAACTCTAGGAATAAAACATGTGATAAATGCTAGAGGTAATCAAACTTTACTTGGAGGCTCTTTATTACCAAAAAAAGTACAAATTGATATGGAAGAAGCAGGATTATATTTTGTTGAAATGCAAGAACTTTTAAATAAATCAGGTGATTATATTGCTAATATTTTAGGTACAGAATCTGCATATATAACATCCGGGTGTGCTGCAGCAATAACTCTTAGTACAGCAGCATGTATGGCAGGAAATGACGAAGAAAAAATCGGAATGCTCCCCAACACATCTAAAATGAAAAACGAAATACTAATTCAGAAATTACAAAGGTACCGATTTGACAGATGTTTCACTTTAGCAGGTGGAAAGCTAGTTGAATTTGGTAATAAATCAAAAACAACTAAAGAGGATCTTGAAAATTCAATAAGTGATAAAACTGCAGCCATCTCATATGTGTTAAATACAGATATAACTAATAATATGCTTTCATTAGATGATACTGTATCTATTGGACGCAAATATAACATACCTGTAATTACAGATGCAGCTTCACAAATTTATCCTCTTGATTATTTCAAAAGGAGTGCTCAAAAACCAGATCTAGCTTGTTTTGGAGCAAAATACTTTGGAGCCCCTCATTCTTCAGGTATTGTAGCAGGTAAAAAAGAATTAGTAGAATCAGTAAAATCACAAGGTTTTATTGCCTATCACCATGATGGAGGATTAGCTTTTGGTCGTGCAATGAAATTAGATCGACAAGAGATTGTAGGAGTAGTATCTGCATTGACTTCCTGGTTCACAATAAATCACGAAGATAGATTGATCAGCTATGATAAAAAAATTGAAACAATCGAGAGTTACATAAAAGGAATTGAAGGTGTTAAAAGTGAAGTTTTACAAGTTAAAAAATTCTATGGATCTACATTGAAAATCAATATTGATTCTAAAAAAATTGGTAAAACTGCACAACAAATTGCTGAAGAATTAGATCAAGGAAATCCAAGAATATGGGTTTATGCAGAATCTGATTCAAAAAATTTAAGTATAGATGCAAAAAACCTTTTATCCGATGACGAAACTATAGCTATTAACGTACATACTTTAAATGAATCAGAAGAAGAAATTCTAGGAGAACGTTTGAAATCACTTCTAACATGATTTAAATTTATTATAGGATGGTTTAAATATTTATGAATTATTATAAACAAAATGATAAAAGCAATACTTACCAATATCCTGCCCATCATGAAGGTGAAGGTATATTTAAAATATGTCCATTGTTTAATGAAGAATTAAACTTACCAATTAAAATGCAAATATGGACTTTGAACCCCGGAGATAGTGAAGGCGATCATACCCATGGAGAAGATAGTCCTTTAGAAGAATTTTATTATTTTATAGAAGGAACTGGGATAATGTACATTAATGAAGAGAAAATACCTATAAACCCGGGAGACACCTTTTTAGTACCCCCAAATGTAAACCATGGATTTAAAAATACAGGTGATTCTATTTTAAAATTATTTATAATATGGGGATTGCCTAATGAATCTATACAGAATTCTAAAAAATAATTCTCGTTCATTTATATTTAAATTGGCATCGGCTATTGGTATTCTTATAGGCATATCAATTATACCAATAATGATATTTTCTTCTATAGGCATGTGGTCAGAATCTTTAAACACTCACCCTAATAAAGAAAACGTTACTATCTTAGAAAACAAACCTCAATCAGCTTTAACTTCACGTAAATTACGTGAATGGGAGCAATCCCAGCTCATAAATAAATATTGGGAATCTATAAATAATTTAAATGCTCATCAAGCTATATCATTACTAACAGAAGAATATAAAATAATTAAGGAAGCAGAAATCGAAGAAATTGTACTAAATCTTAACGAAGAAAAGAAATTTAAAATATCTGATTTAACAGAAGCATTTATGATATGTCCGAAAATTTGGGCTGCTACTTTCTATATAAATAAAGATGAAAACGAAAAAAATATAATGCAAATTCAATTAAAGAACGTTTCTGGCACATGGCAAATATCATATATAGGAGAGCCTAATAAATGTTAATTTTTTTATTTTAGTGCTCCATCATTCCGCCGCCATCTAAGTTTATAGATTGACCATGAATCCAAGAGGCATCATTTGTACAAAGGTAAGCAATAAATCCTCCAACTTCTTCATCGGTACCTGTTCTTCCTATAGGTAATGATTTTGCAATCTTATCCCACTCATCTGTTTGGCTTACGTCGTCAACTCTTGAAGTATCAACAGCTCCTGGACATACACAATTAACATTCACTCCATAAGGGCCTAATTCACGAGCTAAAGACTGAGTCATTCCAATTTGTGCAAAACAAGCTGCATTATATGATAGATTTTGAGCACTTCCACTTTTTCCTGCCCCAGATGAAACATTAACAATTTTTCCACCTTGTGCTTGATCAATCATAATTTTTGCTACCAATTTACTACAATAAAAAGTTCCGTTAATTTTAACATCTAGTACTTTTTGAAATATCTTAGGATCCAATTCTAATAAAGGAACCCTATCTGGTCCTCTAGCAAAGGCCGCGTTATTAACTAAAATATCAATCCTACCGAATTCATCCAAAGTTTTATCTACAAGACTTTGAACATCTTTTAAAGATGACACATTTGCAATAACAGGCAAGGCCCTTGTACCCTGTTCTCTAATTTGTTCAGCTGAGCTTTCAATATCTCTCCAATTAACAGCTTTTTCATCATCTGGAAAACTATCAGGATTTCTACCTGTACCAGTAACAACAACATCAGCACCTAATTTTGCAAGAGCTAAGGCAGCTGACCTGCCTATCCCTCTTAATCTACCAGCACCAGTAACTATAGCAACTTTACCGTCAAGTTCTTTCATATTATACCTCCAGGGTTATATTTATTTCTTTTTTGCTCTACCACTAGGTAGATTACCCGAAATTTCATCCTTAACCATTTGATTATATGAATCATTTAAACCATTAACGCTATCATTAAATTGAGGAATAACATATCTTGAAAATAACTCCAAAGATTTATACCATTTATTTACATCTGTCCACTCCAAAGATAACATCAATAAACCGCCAAACCCACCTGTTACTTTTTCTAATTCTTTTATCTGGGCAATACATTCATCAGGATCACCAATTATCCATCTACGTTGTTTAATTATTTGCTCTATAGTTATTTCGCTTTCAGGTTGTCCAGGATACAATTCAAAAGTCGGCTTAGCTCCAGCTCTAAATGAATAATTTCGTATTTCATTCATTGCTCCTGCTGATATATCTTCTAGAGCTTGTTTTCTAGATGAAGATACATATATAGGTACATTGCCTAGAAACCAATCTTTTCTATTAACAGAATATCCATTATCTATAGATGTACTTTCAAAGAAGTCCCACTGTTCATTTAATTTCAAACTTCCAGGTAATGTATATGCGCCAGATATAACTCTTAAACCTCTCTCAGCAGCTACTTTTAAACTGTTACCGCTTCCTGAACTTACTAAATATATTGGTAAATGAGGCTTTTGATAAGGCTTTACTTGGATTTGCATTCCATTGATATTCCAATATTGACCTTCATAGAATATTTCACCTCTCTCTTTGTAAAGTTTCAGAATTATATCCAAAGACTCGTTCATCATAGGTCTTAAATCTTTAGGATTTAAATTAAACAATTTTATATCTGATCCTAAAATACCTGGGCCACAACCAAAATTCAAACGACCATAAGTTAAATGATCTAAAAAAGCCATACGCTCAGCTACATGAAATGGATTATGATAAGGTAAAGCAATAGCAGCAGTCCCTAATCTTATTCTACTTGTCCTAGTCGCCGCCGCAGCCAAAAAAATATCCGGAGCAGGAATGTTCTCCCATCCGCCTGTATGATGTTCTCCTACCCAGTATTCATCAAACCCTAGGCTTTCGATATATTCAACCAATTTTAAATCACGTTCAAATGCAAGAGTTGGATTCTCACGAATTGAATGTGATGGCATCATAAATAAACCAAATTTCAATTTTAATCTCCTTAAATAACTAAAAAAATATTATAGCATTCATTATATTAAATAATAACCAAAAATAATTAACTTATCGTAGAATAATTTAAAAAATAATCTTGCATCAAATTTTTGATAATATCTGGCTTAATTTGCTTATAATAGTTTAAATCATCAACTGTGTCTAAATCAAAAGCCAAACCATCTTCTCTACAATAACTGAATTTTAAACTTGATTGAATTATTTGCTCTGTATGACTTGTTAAACTTTGAACACCTAATTTTATGCAAAATTTAGACGAATTTGGTGCAATTATTAAATTTGTTCCTCCTTGATTATATGCCGGAGAAAACACAAAATCATTCCCATTATTGGATAAATTTATTGCTTTATTTATATCATTACAATCTATAAATGGAAGATCAGAAGGAATATATATTGGCGTTAAATGTTGTTTATATGCCTCTCTTAATGAATCATTTAATATTTGATTCAAACCATAGCCTTTATCATCAACCCAAACTGCATTTAAATATAAGGCTATATCTTTAAACATTTTATCCTTACTGATAACCCATACTTTAGTAGCTATTGAATTTACAGAGGCATTTAAAACTTTTAAAAACATATTTACTATTAAATTGACTCTATCTTTTTTTTCAAGCACATTTCTTAACCTAGATTTAGCTGAATCTAATGATTTAATTGGAATAATAACTACAAAATTAGTTGAATTCATAAATTTCCTATTATATTTAAAACTGTGATTGCAAAAATTCAGCTAGATCAATTTTCTTTTGTAAATCAATCATAATCGTATCAAATATTTCTACTCTAAATCCCATATTTTCTATTTCAGATTTATTTTTTGCATCACGCTTATCAATAACTATTGTATTACATATGCCTTCATATATTTTTGCTATCCCAACACTAGAAGGTTCATATCCTAGTTCAATCATAATTTTTGCAGCTGGACCTTTAATAGCCTTACCTTCAACTATTGGAGATATAACAACTTTAGTCCCAGGAAAATTCTTTATTTGGGACAAAACATTATTTAACTTAAGTATAGGATCAATGCTTAAAAACGGATTAGATGGACAAATAATAATAGAAGCACATGTATCTAATGCGTTTTTAAACGCTGGAGAAGGCTTTGCTGACTCTACACCATCTACGCCATGAAAAATAATTTTCTTCGCTTTTGGAGCACATTTATACTTAACAAAGTAATCTTGAAAAGACAATTCTTCTTCTTCAGTAACTATTTTTGTAGCAACTCTGTCATCTGACATTGGAATTATAGAGTGTTTAATACCGAATTGTTTTCTTAATTCGTCAGTAACTATAGATAAAGATACCCCTTTATTTAATTGAGATGAACGGTATATATGTGTAGCAAAGTCTTTATCTCCAATCTGAAACCATGTATCAGCTCCATAATTTTTTAGAGATGAAAGTACTTTAAAAGAGTCTCCTTTAATCCCCCAGCCTGTTTCAGAATTAGCACAATCTGATAAAACATACATAACAGTATCCAGGTCTGGGGAAACATGTAGTCCGTAAAACTCTTGATCATCTGCAGTATTTATTACAAAAAATATATCTTTTGGTTTGTAAACTGATTCTAAACCTTTAATTAATTTAGATCCCCCTACTCCACCTGCCAAAACTAATATAGGTTTTTTCATTAAATAAACATTCCTAAAAAGAAATATACATATTATTTTTGTTTAGGAAAATTCTGTTTAGCCCAAGAATCTCTTAAAGAAACTGTTCTATTAAATACTAATGAGCCATCTTGAGAATCTTGAGAATCTAAAATAAAATATCCTAATCTTTCAAATTGGTAATGTGTTTCTTTTCTTGATTCTTTTAAGCTGAATTCTATCGGGCATTTTTTCAAAATATTGATTGATTTTGGGTTCAAATTAATATTATCTATATTGTTTTCCTCATTAATACCTTCTGTTGAAACTAATTGCTCATATAAACGTATTTCAGCAGTTGCTAATTTAACAGCAGAAACCCAATGAATCGTTCCTTTTACTTTACGACCGTCTGACGGATTACCTCCTCGACTATCAGGATCATATTCACAATGTATCTCTATAACTTCTCCTTGTTCGTCTTTAAGAACATCAATGCATCGTATTATATACGCATATCTTAATCTTACTTCTTTTCCAATAGTTAAACGATGAAATTTTGGTGGTGGTATTTCAGCAAAATCTTCTTTCTCTATATATAACTCACGAGAAAATGGAACTTTTCTAGAATTCATTGAAGCATCTTCTGGGTTATTTAGTGCATCAATCTCTTCTACTTGATTTTCAGGATAATTTTTTATAACAACTTTAATTGGATTCAATACAGCCATTACTCTATAAGCAGATCTATTCAAATCCTCACGAACACAGTGCTCTAATAAAGATAAATCAACTATATTTGTGCGTTTTGTGATGCTAGTCCTCTTACAAAAATCTAATATTGCTTCTGGAGTATATCCTCTCCTCTTCATAGCAGATATAGTTGGCATTCGTGGATCATCCCATCCATTCACTTTATTAGAAAACACTAATGCAGATAATTGCCGCTTACTCATAACTGTACCACTAACATTTAGTCGAGCAAACTCTATTTGTTTTGATGGATAAATACCTAATTTATCAATAAACCAATTATACAAAGGCCTATGATCTTCAAATTCGACTGTACAAATTGAATGTGTAATATTTTCAATAGAATCAGATTGACCATGAGCAAAATCATAAGTTGGATATATGCACCATTTATCACCTAAACGATGATGTGGGATTTTCATTATTCTATAAAGCACAGGATCTCTTAAATTTAGATTACCTGAACTCATATCTATTTTTGCTCTTAATATCTTAGAACTATTTTCAAATTCTCCATTCTTCATTTGTTCAAATAAATCTAAGTTTTCATCAACTGCTCTATCTCTAAACGGGCTGTTTTTACCTTTTTTAGTTAAAGTTCCCCTATACTCTTTTATTTCTTTCTGGTTCAAGTCGCAAACATATGCAAAACCCATTTTAATTAAGTCTATAGCATAGGAATATAACTGATCAAAATAATCCGAAGAATAATAAATTTTATCCCCATAATCAAACCCAAGCCATTTTAAATCTTTTTTAAAAGCATGAATAAATTCTTCCTCTTCTTTGGATGGATTCGTATCATCAAATCTTAGGTTACATTGACCATTATTTTCAGATGCTATACTAAAATTTACAAAAGCAGATTTTGCATGCCCAATATGCATATATCCATTGGGTTCAGGAGGAAATCGAGTTATTATTCGGTTATATTTACCATCATTTAAATCTTTAGATATAATTTCACGAATAAAATCTTTAGAATTTTCAAGATTTTCTAAATTATTATCTTTGGATTTGTTATTATGATTCATATAAAATTTTAAAATCTCTAGGTAAAATAATGGCGACCCCGACCGGATTTGAACCGGCGATCTTCGGCTTGACAGGCCGATATGTTAAACCGCTACACCACGGGGCCATAGAACATTGACAAATATTATATCAGTATTTTCGGATTTTAGTTAATATGGCTTAACATTGATTCAAGTTTAGCTGTATTATACCCTACAACAAATTCATCTCCAAGAAATATTACTGGAGTAGTCATAAAACCTTTTTTTAATAAATATTCTAAAGAATCTTGATCTTTAGATATATTATATTCTGTAAACTCAATTTTTTTTTCTAAAAGAAAATTTTTCACCATTTCGCAAGGTTTACAACCAATAGAAGTATATATTTTAACTATATTATCCACTTACAATTCTTTCCTTATATGTTATTCCTGAAATCAAAAGTAGAATAATTAATACTAGACTAATTGTAACATCAGTGTATCCGACTGGAAGTTCATCAGCAATAATTTGTGAAGCATGATGTGCCAGTACTACAAGCCCAATAATTGCAGAAAGTATAGCTGGGACCCTGGCAGCAGCTCCTTTGTTTCTAATACCTGCAGCCAATGTAAATGCTCCCCATGCTGCCCAAGCTACGCCTAGAGACTCATGCATGTTTTCAGTAAATAAAAGTAATGTTGCATCAGACAATTCGCTCCCTAATTCGCCTGCTAAATTAGCAACAGCACTTTCTGAAACATAGTATAGCATAGCACCAAATAGTAAATTACTTAATCCAAAAATAATCAGCCAAAACCTTGGATTAAGTATTTTCATTATAGAAACCTCCTAAAATGCATTATTAACATGGTAAATATATAAAATCAACAAATCAAGTAATCTTTGTGATAGTTAAATATTTGAACTTTGTTTCGGTTTGATCATATTATTTTTTGCCCAATCAGGGTATAAATTATAAATATTCATATCTTTAGTAGGCCTACCAAGAGCTTGTGGTGGAACAGCAAAATCACCAGGCTCTCCAAACATATCGGTCATATAATACGTCAAACCCACGGATCTAAGTGTGCGAATAGAAGGAACATTAAAAGACCCTACAGTTGCAAAAGGAGTGCCTCCTATATCTAATATCCATTGAACAGCTGCATTTACAACAGCTCTCCCCATACCTAAACCTTGAGAGGATCTTTCAACTTCCATTCCAATTTCATACACATCCTCTCCTTTGTCTATAACCGTGGCTAAAGCAGAAACTTTACCATCATTTTTGACTGCAAAGCCTGATACAGCAGCATCAAAATAACAATGCCAAAATATATTCCTATCAACTGATTCCAGTTCTTCACTATCGGTAATAAATACTCTATAATCCACTTCTAAATTACATTTATCTCTATCCCCAAACAAATAATAAGAAGGTCCATTAACTTTAAATTTGCCACTTTGAGTTAATTTTGCTAATTCATAAGTACCATAAATAGAAAAAAGCATTTCTTTATCAATTTTAGTAATTAAGTTCTCTAAATCAGAAATCCATTTTTTTTCAGAAAAAATTATAGTTGATTCTTTATATTTAACAACCCAAATTGGCTTACCTAATAAAGGGACGTTCAATGTAGGAACAATTTCATATTTTTCACTCCCTAAATCAAGAATCTTTTCATCAAGATGGGAGTTTATCCATTGTTCTACTTTTGTTGACAGATCAGTCATTACAATCCTTACATTAATATTTAAAAGATATATTATCTTTATCAATAAACATAGTAAAGTTTATGTATTAAAAAAAATTAAAAAATAAATAAGTCAAACTAATAAATATTATAATAGATAAAATTAAACAAGCATAATACTTAACTAGGAATTCTTTTTTTCGATTCTTATGTCTAATAGTATTTATTGTTAATAATCCAAATATCCAGCCACCCATTAATGCTAAAGTAAGAAAATACTTTTCAGGAATTCTACTGTATCCTTTTAAAGCAAAACGCTTATCAATAAACAAAAAAATCACAGAAAGCAAATTAACAGAAAAAATCATCCCAGCCAAGATAGAAAAAATATAAACCATTTAATTTATAAATTATTATTGATCAAGTTGAACTAAAAAACCTTGAATTTCAGCTTCTTTGTATTTTAGCAATTTCAATAATTCATTATTATTATTTAAAAGCTTACCAAGTTCAACATTTAAGTTTTCGTTTTTTGCCTCTAAGTCAAAAATATTACTTCCAGTTAAATCTATTAGTTTTTTAGTTTGGTCTAATTCAATTTTAATCTGATCAAATTGTTCTATTAAATCTTTATTGCTATTAATTAATAAATCAATTTCTTTCCCAGTATCTTCAGATCTAGTTGTCATATTCTTATTTAAATTCTCTAGGTTTTCAGCTCTTTTTATAGCATCATTTATTTCTTTTTCTAAGATGCCAATTTCCTTAACTAAATCTTTCTCATCATTCATTAACTGATTAAATTCATTTTTTAATTCCTCACTCATTCCATTTACTTTTTTTTCTAAAGCATTTGAAATTGCAAAATCTAAATTACTCTTTTTTTCGGTCTGTTCTGAATCCGTACCTTGACCTACTACACCATTGCATCCAATTAAAGACAAAGTAATTGCCAACGTAATTATATAAATAAGGTTTCGCATTCTTTTCTCCATGTCATATAAAATATTTAAGTTCTATTTATTTTTTGATATTTGGAAATAATATCAACTTGAGTTCCCGTTTTTTTGCATTTCATCCTTAGCTTTTTGCTCTAATTGGTCTTTCAAGATTACTATTTCATCTTCTTTTTGATTTAACTGATTAACTAAATCAGTATCTCCAATAATAATCATTCGAATATCATCATTTAATTTAGAATTGTTATTTTCCAAATTAAATAATTTTGTCATAGACTCGTTTAAATCATCTCTTAAACTATCAAGTTGCTTCAAATACATGCCTAATTCATCTTTTAAAGCTGAATTTGTTTTTTTCAAATCTTCAATTTCATTTTGAGAATTAGCAGCCATTTCTTGATTTAATCTATCGAGTTCATTTCCTCTATTTAAAGCTTCGCCTAATTGTTTTAATAACATTTCTTCTTTTTCACTTAAAGACTTACCTAGATCCATCAATTGATTAAATTCTCTACGTAATTCCTTGCTCATCCCATTAAGAGCATCATTAAGTTCTCCTGAAAGTTCTGGCCCAGTTTCTACTATGCCTGTTATGTTTTTAGAATTTCCACCTAAAAATGCACCTTCTTCCGAATCTGTACCTTGCCCAACTACACCACTACATCCAATTAAAGATAAAGTCATTATGAATATAATTAAATAAATAAGCCTAAGCATTCTTTTCTCCAAATTTAAAAATTTAATCTATTTATTTAAAGCCTTATACAGCTCTCCTTGCAACCTTAAAGACTCTTTATTCAAATCTTCTATTGTCCTTAAAGCATCTTCCCAGCGTATCCGAGCTTCCTCTGCTTTTCCATTAGAATCATCAGATATTTTAATTAATTTATTAATTTCATCTTGATATTTTTTTTCTAATTCTTGAATTATTTTTTGGCAATCTTCTTCAATTTGGTTAATAATTGATTGAAAACTATTTTCTGTTTCATTTCTCTTTTTTTCATTTCTCTCTAGCCAACCCTGCTCTATTTCTTCAGTAATTTTGTTAATTTCTAATTCGAAATTTCTTCTATCTTCTTCACGTTCTTTATTAATCTCTACTTCAATGTCAGCTCTAATATTGTCAGATTGTTGATTTAATTTATCTATTTCTGATCGAAGTTGACCAGATTCTTCAGTTAATTTCACAACCTTTGCTAGCGCTGCTACTAAATCTAATTGCATTTGAGCAGAATTACTAGAGTCTTCATTACTAGAATCTTTATTACCTGTGCCCTGACCAACTAAGCCATCACAAGCAATTAATGATAATATTGTTATGGAAATCAATCCAAAAATAACTTTTCGCATACTTCTCCTGATTTCTAAAAAATCATAATTTAGAACAAAAAATGATTACTTTTTTAAGTATAACTTATTAATTAATTATAATATATTAGTAAAAATACCTGTTGATTAATTAAAGTAAATTGACAATAACTATATATGTGAATATGTGATTTCAATATGATTATTTATCATGATATAAAAAATGCAATTCTGTTAGAATGACTCTAGAAAAATATTTTAGAGAGGGATTAAACATGTATATTATAAGACGAACTTACAAAGCTAAAACAGGCCAAGGCAGAAAGGCTGCCTTGTTACTCAAGGAAATTGCAAATATTTATACTGCATCTGGACAACGTAGTGAAACTATAATTTATTATAACGGAGGTACTCTCCCAGGCCCAATCAATGAACTAAATAGGGTATATATGCAATGGACTAGCGAAATAATAGACTCTCCTTATAGAAAAGATAATAAATTTCCTGATTTAGGTGGTGTTTACACCGAATTCAGAGAATTATTAGACGACTCTGACGGCCCAACTACATGGATTGAATTTTGGGAAGAAGTTAAATAAGAAATCTAAATAATATTATTTTTAATTCACATAAAAGTAAGGATTAATGCATGAATACTTCAACAAAGCTAAGGCAATTATTAAATAATGACAAATCTATAATTGTACCTGGAGTTCATGACCCAATGAGTGCGAAAATTTTCCAAGATAGTGGTTTTGATGTTTTATTCGCTGGCGGATTCTCTCTTTCTGCATCTACTTTAGGAGTACCTGATATAGGATTATTAACAATGTCTGAAAACATAGAACGTGTAAAAAGAATTACAAGTCACATAAATATACCACTAATTGCTGATATGGATACTGGATACGGAAATCCGATTAATGTAATACGAACTGTAAAAGAATCAATAAATGCAGGCGCAGCAGCTATTATTATAGAAGACCAATCATGGCCTAAAAGATGCGGGCATATGGAAGGAAAATCAATCATACCTATGGAAGAGCATATAGAAAAAATAAAGGCGGCAGATTACGCTAGAGACGGATCAGATTTAGTAATAATAGCCAGAACAGACTCACGCGGAACCCATAATCTAGAAGAAGCCATTAAGAGAGGCAAAGCGTTAGAAAAAAGTGGAGCTGACGTGATATTTATTGAAGCACCTCAAACAGAAAAAGAAATAAGAACTATTGGTAAAGAAATAAACTTACCTTTATTAATTAATTTAATTGAAGGTGGTAAAACTCCAAGCCTGTCAATAAATGAATTTGAATCACTTGGATTTAAAATTATTTTACACCCTCTTACAAGTATATTTGCAACTGCTTATTCTATGAAGAAATTAGCAACCCACATAAAATCTAATTCTACTAGCAAAGGTTATAACGAACTATTAAACTTTAACGAGTTTGAAAAAATAGTTGATTTGCAAAAATACAAAGAATTAGACTCCAGATTTTTAGTTTAGAATTTTTAAAAATTAACTAAAAAATATAATTAAGGTAATAATAACTATTTAAATTATAGTTTGTGAAAAATTAAAATATTATTGCCTAGTCATAATAAGTATATAGACTACTAAAGATACTATTGCTATAGTAATAGCCTTACCTATAGGACTTAAAGATATAAATTTGTTATATAACCATCGTGTAACCATAACATCACCTTATTCACTATAGTCTAATTTATAGAAAAATTATATCATAGTGTTAAATCTATAAGAATTTTTTAATCAGCTGATTTTATTAATGAAACTAAATCTTTGATTTTTATAGGTCTTTTAATTCTAATAAATTTATTAGCATATTCAGTCTCATCAATCAAAATATTTTGAAACTCTTTCCCATTTTTCCAATGAGTTTTAATTGCCCAAAATAAAACTGATTTTTTTGTAAATAATTGTTTAAAAAAATCTTCAGTATTATCATTCCATAAGACCTCTTTAGTTACAAACCTTTTTATTGTTCTTTTAAATAAACGGATAAAAACAATATAAAATGGGTAATCTAACCAAATAATTAAATTTGCTTTAGGCCATATTAATTCCCTAACAACTTGAAAGTTTCCATCAATTATCCATGAATCTAAATCATTTATTACTTTACTCACTTTTTGTACAAAAACATCAGCAGTTGCCTGTTCCCAATTCGGACCATGGTAATATGAATCTAATTCAATATGATTAGAATTTAAAACTAGGGATAGCTTTTTAGCAAGTGTTGTTTTACCCGACCCGCTAGTTCCAATAATAACAAATTTAATATTATTTTTATTCATTATATATATTTTTACATCTGTTCTACTTCAATGTACTCATATTTTCTAACTCCAGATATTCCATACCAAATAACTAAAACTACAAGTATAGATACAACACCTCCTATAATCATAGTATCCCCTGCGCCAATAGTATCTGACATTATTCCTACTTCCCATTTACCAAAGCCATTTGCGCTCATTGCAGCTAGTGAGTGAGCTGCAGTTGCCCTTCCTCTCATATTATCTGGAGTAGTTAATTGCACTACTGTCTGCCTCATTGTCATGCCTACGGCATCTGCTGCACCTAGTCCAATTAAAGCAAATAACCCAATCCATATAGAAGTAGAAAACCCAAATAAGATTAATAAAAATGCATAAATTAAGGTAGCGTATAATACTATTGTCCCTTTTTTCTTAAACTTATGTGTGTACATTACCAATAAACTTCCTACAATCGCACCAGCAGCATTAAAGGCTGTTAAAGCTGCGACAGCACTTCGGCCACCAGCATATAATTGCTTTGCAAAAATAGGAAATAGTTCTCTATAATATGAAACTACAGTAACTCCTATATCTAAAATATAAAGCCCTGGTAAAATAGGATGATTTATTACATACTTAAAGCCTTCAACTATATTTCTATGTATATTAGCAGAATTATTTTTATCTACAGAAATATTCAAGGCTCTCCCGCTTTCCCTTATAAATAATGGAGCAATAACAGCAATAACGGCAATTCCTGTATTAATCCAAAATGATAAAACTAATGAATTACTTGCTCCTTCTCTCCAGGCAAAAGACGTAACAAAGAAAATAAAAGGAGTAATTATAGTACCTAATTGCCAAGTAATAGAATTCATAGCTACTGCATGTGCTAATACATTTCTTGGCACGACCCTAGCTGTTAAAGCAGACCTAGAAGGGTTACCAAAAATACTAGTAGCAGATAATATACCCGTTGCAATATATACATGCCAAATTTCTAAAGCTTCGGAAGTTTGGAGAAAAGCCATAGCTCCAATAAGTATAAAACTACATAATTGGGTTATAGCAATAAGTTTTTTTCTATCTAATCGGTCAGCAAATACTCCTCCATATATATTTGCAGGAATTCTAACTGCCAATTCTATTAATCCAAGATAAGCTAAAGTAGCTCCAAGTCCTGTTCTTTCATAAAGCCATACCCCTGTAACAATCATTCTCAGATTCATAGTAATCATAGCAGTTACTCCAGATACCCAGAGAATTCTATAATCAAAATATAAAAATGGTGACCATACTTTGAGCTTACCAGATTCTTTTATTTCTATATTATTTTCAGGCTTCATATTGATTAATCAGTATAATCTATTTATTTACTTAGTAAAAGACTAAATATAATTAAGTATAAAAATTAATCATTCTTTAGGAAAAATTTACCATTCCATTTATAACCATCATATTCAAAATCTTCAATACCTTTTATATAACTTATATTATTCTGAGCTAAAAATCGAATAAATTTTCCTTTTACAACTTTTCCTGAATGAGCAGATTGTATTAATTTTCCACTTTTATTAATAATAAAATTAATAGCTACAATATTTTTCCCTGCATTAAGTGTTTTTCTATGAGTAGCTGGCAATAAGTCTAAAATAAACTCTTCATTTTTCAAGTGATTTGAAATATCATTTTTCCAAAATCCAGTTAGTGATAAAGTATTCATTTTTAATTTGTAATTAGGTATTAAATTATCAGGCTTTAAAATTCCAAAAAAGCCACTTAATATTCTAAGATTTTTATTTAAATAATTTTTTGAAGTTAAATTTAGTGAATTCCAGTCAATATTTTTAAAAACTATTCCAGTATATCTTTGTATAGCCGTTGAACATTCTTTGTCAAAAATATTTAAATTATTTTCATGTATTTTTTTTGCTTTGTCTAAAGTTGTTCCATATATAGAAATGATTTTATCGTCATCTAATTTGCATAAAATAGACACAATCTTTTTTATTTGTTCTTTAAAAATATAATTTGTTTCACTAAATTTCTTATTAACAGTATTTTGAGAAGATTTTCCTTCACTTGGAGGAATTAAAATAAGCATTTCATTTTCCTTTAACAATTATAAAATCATATTTATAACATTATCTAAAATAATACACTGGAAATAAACTATTAAAAAAGTTTTTTATGCTTATCAAATTAAAATATATTGGTTATTCTATGGAATATACTGAAATAAAAAGATACAATCTGTGTTCTTTTCCCCCCAAAGATTCCATGATGTATTAAATCCTTTAGCTAATTTATAATAGTTAATATTCAGTGCTTTACTCCGATAGTTTTATATAATAAAATCCTCATATAAAACTATCGCTTATTAGAATATTTTTTTTCTTTACACTATCCAGTTGTAAAAGTCAGCTTTATCTTGGGGCTGTAGCTCAGTTGGGAGAGCACCTGCCTGGCAGGCAGGGGGTCAGGAGTTCGAGCCTCCTCAGCTCCACCATCTTTTTTGTATTTAAAATTAGTGTTTTTATTAAATTCCCCCACTTTCACAGAAGGGTAAAAACACGTTTTAATCACTTTTTATGACACTTCTATCCGATCTTATTCATTTATAGACATCTTAAATATAATTCGCTTTTCTTATTCTAATTTCCCTTCTGTTTTCATTTTTATCTTAACTTCACTTACTATCCTTTAGAAAGAACTATTCCCCTCGAATAATATATACCCTAGAACGTATTAGAATCCCCTTTAAACGCCTTTAATACCTGTATTGGTCTTACTATAGACAGCACTAATAAAACGTCTTAAATTTATGTGAATTATAAAAACTATAAAAGTAATGCAAACATCTTAAAACCTGTCAATACATATATAGAACAATAGCATTTTATATTTAATACACTTGGCAGTAAAAGCATTTAGTATATTAATATGACTATAATTGTCTGCACTTTTATGGAAAGCACTCAGTATCTTAATATGACTATAATTGTCTGCACTTTTATGATATGATGAAATTCAGCAAAGAGTAATGGAGTAGATTTTAGATGAGCAGTAAGAAAAAAAATATACAGAGAATAAATAACATTGATTACTTTACGAAAAGAGCAACCATGCCTGATGGTAGCTGGAAAATGGTTTATGGGGCAAACGAAAGTAAGAGAGATTGGGAAAGAAAACGGAAAATCAAATATGATAATTTTCACAACGGTAAACCAGAAGAAACTCCTTTAGATGAAATGCTTTTAAAAGACGAAATTGCAGAATGGCTAGAATTTATAAAACTAACATGTACTGAAAAGACTTTCGATGATTACACTTGGATAATTAATAAACACTTACTACCTTATATAGGTAAAATCAAAATGGTAGATGTTACAACAGCTGTTGCTATTGATGTAGCAAATAAAGTTAAACAAACATCTAGTGCTAAATTGGCTGAAAGAGTTATTAAAAGGCTTAATTCAGTAATGAATTGGCATTTAGAACGTGAAAGAGGGTTGCAAGTAAATCCTATTTCTAAAATAGTTCAAAAAGACCTTAGCAGAGAAATAGCTAGAGATGAGGAATTTGATACAGAGCCCGTCATTAGTCTTGTCTCAGTTCAAAGGTTTTTAGATTACTTCATAGATTCTCATTTATTACTCGTCTTTAGCTTTATGGCTCTATGTGGTCTCAGAATAGCGGAAGCAGTAGCTCTGAATTGGGAGGATATAGATTTTGACGAAAACGTGATCTATGTTCATAAGCAAATTACAGATAAGGGGAAATTAACTAAAACTAAAACTAAAGCTAGCATAAGATATGTACCTTACCCAACATTAATAAAGCCATTTCTTTTAAAAATCCGAAAAGAAACTGGATTCGTTACATTAAATACACAAAATAATCCTATTCGCCCTAACAACCTTAGAGGGAAGCATTTCCATAGGGCAAGAAAGCATTTGCTTGAACAATACCCTAACTTTGATATCCAAAACCCACATCAATTTCGGAAGTTCTTTATTTCTTATCACCTTGATAATGGAACGAACCTTGAAAATGTAGCTAGGTGGGCTGGACATGCAAACAGCAATATCACTCAGGCGATATATGCAAAGCCTATTAACGAAACAAGAAACCATAATTCAGATTTGATGTCTTCAGTAATGGGAGGTAATCAACCCAATAGACCTCATCTATCTATAGAGAGTAATAATAGGTTTGATAAATATTTATCTCGTC
>Ga0209403_10000717_pt1 | contig 47585 bp, 62 predicted proteins | sample ArcticOcean_MG_C_8_FD_187440 | JGI IMG/M metagenome (GOLD analysis project Ga0209403, IMG submission 187440) | Marine microbial communities from western Arctic Ocean - ArcticOcean_MG_CB11_86 (SPAdes) (version 2) | ecosystem: Environmental > Aquatic > Marine > Oceanic | place: Arctic Ocean... | reverse complement strand
AAGGAAAACCCCAGGCAGTACCTAATATTACACCGGAAAGCAAAGAAGAAAAAACCTTATATAAGAGTGCTCTAAGGCGACGTCAACTTCGACTAATCTTGGGAGGAAAAATTAAGCCTCAAGAGGCAGACGAACTAAAATCATTGTTCAATGAAGATTAATCAACACGCACTAAAATATATTTTTACAGAGACTTTATTTCGCCAACAAGAAGGCTCTCTGCAAAATATCGAAACAGATATTAAGTTTTTAGGTAAGAACAATAAAAACATTTTGATCATTGCTCCTAATCATGAAGATGTAGAAGGATTCTTATCCAAAGCAGAGATATGGAATAGAATCTTGCAAGTCAAAGCAGGATTGTTGAATAGATACGAAGTTAGTTAATCAAGAAGAATAACTCTCAGCCAACAACCTGCGTATCGTCAAATCTCTTCCGAGATTCACTCTACTACTTGTTAGCAGAGACGGTATCCTTTTTAGGTAGATGTTAGTCATTAAAGAGGATGCTTGGGAATGTTGGAGAGATGGATGGCGGATCAGTTATAAGTTAGAAGAAAGAAAAGAAAAGATAAGGAATAGATTATGACTATAAGACACAGTAAAGAATGGATTGAAGAGATCCAAAAGAAGGCTAGAGATATAGTCTCTAACACTCCTGATGAGAAAGAAGCAAGGAGATTGATTGAAAACCTAGCTGATGCTTATTACCTAAGTGATCTATATCGAGGGGGCCTATACTCTAATGCCAAGGAGCAACTACAAGTAATAGAAGTTAAGAAACAGTTCTCAGTTCTATCTGATTGGATAGCAGAGCAAAGAAAGAGAGCTAGAGAACAAGAGGTAGCCAAGGATCTATTCGTTTCTAAACTGAATGACTTAATCGCGGAAACTGGAGTAACTGTCCAAGTATCTGCTAGTTATTGCGGTGAAGGAGTTATATCCATAAATGGTTTTGATATAGCTAGAGATGAGAATGAAGAAGGCTTGGATATAACTTTTTAGAAGAAAGATAAGGAATAAATATGGACACACCAGAAGAACATCTACAATTAGTAGAAGAACTCTCTTCTATTCTCAAAGGACATAAGATAAATGTAGAGGTAGAGTTAAGTGATATGGATAGAATAGGAGAACATACTATCTATCTTGATGGGTATCCTCTATCAAAAGAAGAGGTCGATAAATTAAACATTGAAGTAACAGGTTAAACATCTATGAACATCAATAAATTAGTCAAGTTATCAGGGATCTCTTACCGTGAGTTCGATTGTGCTGTCCCTATACAACCTGAAGGAACCTATCCCCACAACGGGAGAGCTATCACAGTTTATCCTTTAGAATACACTGCTACTCCTTACGTCATCTCTCATGTCGAACTAGCTGCAAGAGCCTTTGTTAATAACAAGGAGATATCTTGGGAAGAAAGGGAGTGCTTGATGATAACGGCGAATATGCCATCCTCTAGAATCCTCGAGGTATACCGTAGACACATGGATTGTATGAAGATTATGGAAAAGAGGACAAGCAAAGGTAAACCCTTTACCTGCCTATGTGGGATGTTGCACTAAGAGAAAGATAAGAAATGAACCTACAAGAATTCATATCCTTACCTATGCGTAACCAATGGATAAGAGAGAAAGATATCTCTATCTACGTTCGCAAGTCTTCACGCTACCTGAATGAAGAATCTTTCGATTGCCTAGACATAGCCTCAGTCGAAGTAGATGAAGGAAAGAGAGGAGAAGGAATCTTTAAGCAATTCCTCTTAAGATTCGAGAGGACAGCTAAGGAATGCGGTAGAGTATCCTTCATAGAGAATGTCCAGAACCTTAGACTTAGGGATTATCTACTCAAAGAAGGATATAACTATGACTCCTCAAGTAACTCTAGCTGCTTCTCGCCTTGCGTATTTAAAGTTATCCCATAAACCACACTTGGCACACTTCCTGCTATATAGTAGGTATAGATCATGCTTCACAAATCACACTCCGTAATATTTCCCTACTTAGGATATCATAAATTATCAGCCCATTGATATCTCCTCCCATAGCTTAGAGAGTATCTTCTTTAATACTTAACCTTTAAGCTATGACGGGAGTTCTTAATGTTAAGAATTCTGTTTAACTAGTTAACCAATAGAAAAGGCACAATATGCTCACACAATCAATCACGAATAACGGACCAACAAAAAACCTGTATGGAGAAGATGCAACTGGAGCTGTAGCACCAGCTCCAACCTTTGGACAAGATGTTTCTGCACCAGAGGTTAAGGCAGTTAAGTCTTATGAGATCGGCGGAGAAACACTAACCCCTGGAACTACTAGAGACGTGGTCCGCAACGGAGTATCTATCACCTTCATCTGGAGCAAGAAAGGTCGAGGCTCTATGGAGTATACTTGGAAGCCACTGTTCCAAGAGGATGGTGAAGGTGAAGAGGTTAAGGAGTTGGTATCAGCTGAAGATGTCTGCACATGGCTTGATGATGATGCAATTCGGATGTTGCATGGTGCTCTCTCTGCTAAAGTAGCAACTGACTTCTCCCAGAAATACGGAGACTCTTCGGATAAATTCCTAGAAGGATATGGGAATGAGAAAGATTCCCTATTCAAGAAAGCAGTATCCGCAAAGGCAGCAGATACCAAGAAGATCAAAGACTACTTGGGCAAAGCAGATGGAGATACCTTGTCACAGTTCGCAGCCTTCTTGGAGGCTCAAGGTGGAGATGGAGATGCAGTGGCTTCAGCTCTTAAGCTGGCTAAACAAGCAGCAGAAGATGACGAGAGCTAGTCTCTAAAGATTGGTCCGTGTTGTGTATAGGATAGGGGAGGGAGTTGCTTACTTCCCCTATCCTTTTCCTATAAGCTAAAATAACCCTATCTCTCTCACCAACATGAGCATCCCCATCATACCCATACCACTCAAAGAATACATAGAGTTACTGAGGGATAAATCTAACCCTCTACTCAAGTTCACCTATATCAGTAGGGAACAAGCGATTTCGATTAGGAAAGTTAACGGATACCAACAACTCTGTTCAGTAGAGTCTACACTAGAGAATGAGTATAGGTTGTTCAGGAAGAGTGAGTGGGATCAGATCAATCTCCTTCAGCTAAAAGAGAAGGAATACCATAACGAAAGACGTGTCCTCTTACTGAAGTTCGAGAAGAAGTTAGATACTTTCTGCAACGTGTTAGAGTCCGCGCTTCCTGGTATGGCATCTACCATCAAAGAGATACTTCATAGATCCTTTCTCAACCAGAAGGTAGATGTGTTAGAGAAGTATCAGATACTAGGATCAGTAGAGGATATCTACAACAGCTATCACCAATTAGAGAGACCAACAAAGGAGACTATTTAGAGATGAGCATCCAACACTTCGAGTTCCAAGTTAAAGCTAAGGATGAGATGATCCTAGCTCTAGCTATAGAGAGAGGCATTCACTTGTCAGCTATGACAGGTTTAGGTAAGACGTATATGGTAGCTCTATTGATTAAGGAGTTATTGAAGAGGGAAGGAGGCGTCTCGCCGATCAACGGTAGCATTCACTCTCCCTTCCTATACATCAGCCCCTCTTCTGTAGTCAAGCAATCTCAACGTGTGTTCAAGGAGTTTGGCCTTGGACCTAACCAGGTTATCTGTATGTCCTATGCTAACCTTCGAACTAAACATTATAAGAAACTATACTTCAATGAGGAGAAGTATTACGTAGGGATGGAGGAAGAGATAGAGTATCACTGGAAACCAGAACTCTTTCCGAGGTATGTGATAGTGGATGAACCGCAGGCGTTAAGGAATAAGGCAGCTAAGATAACTCAGTTACTCTCCTCCTTACTCATAGATAGCCAAGAGACACAGTTCTTAAACGTAGGCTATACTCCCTTCATCAAACCTGGCGAGAGCTGGTGGATCTGCTATAGCTGCGGAGTTAAGACTATCCCTGGATCTATGGATAAGAGGTTGAGGTTGACCCATGATAAGTGGAAGGATTGGATATGGGATACGGCAGGGAATCCAGATGAACTGAATGCTTCGGGAGTAGAGAGGATCAAGAGAGCCTTAGATCGTAGCTTCGTAGCAGTTAAGGGAGTAAGGTTCAAGCATAAAGCTAAGGCTACCCAACTAGTAATCCCTTTCGCTACTCCTCAGCATAGAGAGATGTATGATGCAGCTTGGGATGATTATATGAGAGAGTTGGAGATCTTAGGTAAGGTAGTAACTCAGAACACAGCGTTGCAGAAGGCTATAGCTCTTGGTAAGCTACAGAAGAGAGCCGAGTCGATCCGCGCTCAATACCTAGCTATGGCGGCGAAGCAGTCTATAGATAATGGTCGCTCTCCTATCATAGCGATTAAGTATCTAGACACAGTGGAGTTGTTAGGCTTCTGCTTCAAGCAACAGAAACTCACTGCTTCCTATATCAAAGGAGGACAGTCTATGGAAGAAAGGCAACAGCAACTAGATGACTACCAAACAGGTAAGACTCAGGTGTTAGTCCTTACTATCGGAGCCGGCGGAACTGGGCTATCAGCTCATCATAACCCTGATAACGCAACCACTACTCATCCTCGAGATCTCTATATGTCACCTGCCTTCAACGCTATCGAAGTAGCACAAACAGCAGGTAGACCTCACCGTATCAACTCCATATCTAACACCTTCATCTACATGCTATACTTCAAGGATACTGTAGAAGAGTATGTATCTCATAAGCTAGAGAAGAAACTCAATTGTATGAGCAAGATGATAGCTAAGGGTGAGAGTTGGGCAGACCTATTCATACCAGAAGAGAAGAGGATCAAGGGTAAGAAGAACATAGATGACTCCGGGTTAATGGTAAGTGATAGCGGGGATGGAGATACAGAAGAGAGTTTGGAGTCTGGTGACTTCATGGATCAAGAGGAAGATACGAAAACATTACAGATAGAAATGAGTGTATGATAGCAGCAATAGGAATAGAGTTCTTTATCGGATTCATTATGGGGGCAGGTATAGTCTCAGTGATGTGGGTAATCCACGCAATCATGGAAACAATAAAGAGAGGATGATAGATGACCTCCGTTAACCGTAACCTCAGGCAGATAGCTATCTATAAGGAAGAGTTAGGATTAGTAGAGGAGCATAGGGATCAGTTAAATAAAATGATAATGCCTCTTGATATTCGCGCAAAAGATCTATACAATCTTATAGACCACTGTAAGCAAACCAATCTCATCATTGAGAAGAGCAACGTAAAACTAATAAGATAACATTATGACAACTGAAACAAGAGAACTACAGAAGATCTGGAAAAAGGTGGAGATAGGAGCTAAGAAAGCTCTTCAAGGTATAAGGGTAGACACGGAGATGAAGATGAAGGATAGGGCTAGAGTTGATACTCTGTTAGAGGTGTTGACTGATAGCAAGATGATGTTAAGGGATTTGAGAGGAGGTAACAGTGCCAGATAATGCAGGGAATAATGTCTTCGAGAAACAACTTAGACAATCTATCAAGCAGAAGGTAAGAGGCTTAGAGGCAGAGGCAGACCTACTCATCCAACACTTATCCAACAATAAGAAAGATGAGCCACTCTTGAATAAGTTATCTGAAAACTTAGACACATACATAAGACACACAATCTAACCAGCTATGCAAGCCCAACATACCAAGCAGACTATCTTAGATGAATTCCAAGAGGATATACTTCCTGATAAGAAGCTAGACATCTTCAACCTCGAGTCTTCTCTAAGGAGTAGATGGAAAGGAACCTTCTATACTCAGGATGATAAGCTCATTCATACCTTGAATCAGATAGAGGTAGTGAGTAAGTTAGATATCTCATGTCTGATTAGTGGTCCTTCAGGGGTAGGTAAGGAAGCCTTAGCTTACCGCCTACACAATGGCAGGGAAGGTAAGTTCGTAGTAGTTAACTGCGGAGCTATACCATCTGAGTTGATAGAGGCTGAGTTCTTCGGAGCTAAGAAAGGTAGTTACACGGGGTGTGTTAAGGATAGGGAGGGTTTGTTTCAACAGGCTAATCATGGGACTCTGTTCCTAGATGAGATCGGCGAACTCCCTCTATCCATGCAGGCTAAGCTTCTCAGAGCCTTAGAGACTCAACGAGCTAGAGCTATCGGAGGACAAGAAGACTATGGCTTTAGGTGTCGTGTCGTAGCCGCAACGAATAAGAACCTACCTGAGATGATGGATAAGGAGGAGTTCCGTAGTGATCTATACTTCAGGATAGCTAAGCTAACCTTCTCCATCCCGCCTATAGCTAAGAGGATAGATGACTTGGAGATGATGTTCATCTACTATTACTCTAAGATCTTCAACCAATCACCTAGTGAGTATGATACTAACACATTCATTATCAAAGCAAAGGAAGGTAAGATTTTCCTAGACCAGGGAAACTGTAGGGCTATCATTAACTACGTGTTCCAACTTATGGTTAATAAGATCTTACCACCATCTACACAATAAGTTTATCAAAGATAAATATAAGCTACTAATAATGTGGCACGGAACCTGCTCTATATAGTTATACATTAAAACTTCACACAGCTATGAATCCAACAACCAGCACCCCCATACCACACCTCTACCTATACCAGTTCTTCTCAAGAAAGGATGAGTTAGTTAATGCTCGTCACTACTATAGGGGGCAAGAGAATATAACCTATGTTCCGGTGGTAGATAGTAACTCTGAGCAACATCCTGCGTTGCTGAGTGAGTTAGATGATGATAGGTATAACCCTATCAGTTATGCCTTCAAGAATAACTTCGGGCAGAGGAAGACTGAACTCCTTCGTCAGTTGCAACAGGAGAAGAAAGAAGGATGGATCTTCTTCTTAGATGGAGATGAGTATCTAACCTTAGACTCCCTCTCTCACCTATCCAACTCGCTCCCTACTCACATAGATTTCTCCTCTCCCTTCTGTATAGGTATGCCAAGGAACAATACTATCAAGGGTGTAGGCCCTAAAGATCTGGAAGTGTTGAAGAGTTTAAAGGAAACAGGTGGAGGCAATAATGTATATGAGGGAAGTGCCGTGTTACCTAGGGGTATGAGAGAGCACTATCTACAACGGTGGATGTGGCCTGACATCCAGCCAAGGCTGATGAGTATAGCGTTGACGGATGAGGTGATAGGTGTTACACATGAGATGCCTATAGCTAAGAGATCAGAGGAGAATGGGATGACTGTTGACTTCTTCCCTGTCATTCAACATCGGAAGTCAGTAGCAGAGCAAGAGAGAATGGATAGATACCATAGAGATCTCTTGAGTGAGAGAGAAGGGAAAGAGGTATGATCTATCTAATCCCACTCACCCTATCTTTTCTGTTCCTCCTAGACCTAACCGTTAAAGCCATCCGATCTACTTATGAGCGATAGAACACAGTTTTATGTAACAGTAACAGTAGCCCTAGCAGTCATCCTCCTCTCTATCAACGAAGGAAGGAAGACATGGAAGAAAGCTAGGTTACTACAGGAAAGGGAGTTGATAGAAACTCATAGGTCCAGGGAGATAGACCTCCTCCTTATCACTAACTTTAGTGGTGAAGTATATCAAGGCTTCATCTTCGGTAATGACTTGGAGATTGTTTACTTAAGGAAAGAATAAAGTTATGGGTTTAATATTTTTAGACGAAGAAACTATAGTGGAAGAGGATCGTATAGATGCTGTCACTCTTAACTACGTGGATAAAGAGTATTCTGATAAGGATGAGTATGAAGTATTCTGTGAGTTCTTAGTGGGAGGAGAGGTTTACAATATCCCTATCGAGCAGGTAGCTATAGCTAAAGAGTTATCCTGCCTTCACTCTATGGTTAACTCTCTGAAAGTAAGTAACCTTGATAAGATCACAGAACACATGAAACAGAATGATGAAAGGGAAATAGAATAGTATGTCAGATATATTCCAAACAGTTGAGGTAGCTGAGGATTACTTGGAGGAGATGGGCTTAGCTGCTGAAATCAAATCTACTAGTAAGAACGAGGCTTCTTATAGGAGAAGAATTGCTATGGCTTTGAGGGTCAGGCAACTGGTGCTTATGTTAGCTAATGATAGGCCGCCGGGTATCACTATAGATGTAGATAAGTTACCCTTTACGATCAACACGATCTACAACTACATCTGTTCCGCGCTCACTGTCCTGGAGCTATACTCTACTAAGGAGAAGTTCTCTTCTATTAACCAAGGGTATCGAACTAGGATGCAAGGGAATACAATAACTGTTCTTAGTAAGCTTGAGTATAACAAGCAACGGGTAGACATGTTAGGTAAGTCAGTGGATGCTATCGACATGGCAACAAAGGTAGTCAGTAAGCACTTCTCTTTAAAGGATGAACTCAGTGAGTGGCTAGAAGATGTAGGTGGAGAGGACCGTAAGATTGTGGATAACATCGAGGTCACTCTTGATGAGCAGAAGTTCTTAGATCAGATCAAGATGGAAGGGATAATCTTTGAATGGATCTATATGAAAGATGTAAGGATCTTGACTGTGTTAAGGGTTAGAGAAGAAGAAGTAGAGGAAGAGGGATGATCAGAATAATAGTGAGAGAGTCAACATCCTTGCCGAATGGTGGAGGGGAAGTTTACTCACTGAAGTCCGTTGACATCGAACACCCTGAGTTAGAGGATCTCCTGAGACAAGAGGGATACAAGGATACCGGATACGAAACAAAGTCCATCCACGGGTATGAGTTAATAACGAAGGCACAAAACACAATCACTAAAGATAGAGAATCCCATGAAGACGGAACACCAACAGAATAAGTTATGAGTAAACGAGGTAACATTAAAAGAGTAGGTAAGGCACAGGTTCCAGGTTTAGATTCTGTAATCAACCAAGCTATACCACCATCGACGGTATTGGATGGTATAACAGATACGGAATCATTAGAGCACTTCATCATTAACATCATTCCGTCGCGAGATGCTAAGATGAGGTGGGCTGGAGTGCTATACGCATCTGTCCAAGGAGCAGTAGCAGTGATACCTATAGGAGAACCTAACGCTGGTCAACCTATGTCACAGTTAGAGGGCAAGCTAGTTCCTACGTGGCAGTTTGTAAAGTATCTGATGAAGTTGGAAGAGAAGGATTTGTTTAAGCCTTGAGGAGATGACATTCGAAGACCTATTACTAATCGATGATCCTTCTACCTTAGAGGCTATGTCTGAGCAAGAGCTTAGGTCTAGTCTATCCTCTTCTCTGAATGACTGTCCACCTATAGAAGCTAAGTGGCTCCAGTCTAAGTTAGAGGTCAAGGCTAAGAAGGTAGTGAAGAAGAAAGATAAGAAGGTAAAGGATACTAAAGAGAAAGAGATGCTAATGACACAGATTATGAGTAGCGGGGTAGATGTTGAGAAGGCAATGGGAGATTTCATGAAGCAAAGGAAATAGAGAGAAGATGAGAACAGTATACTTCGACCCATCATTACTAACATCTACCTTCTGCCCTAGAGCTATGTTCTATAGGCAGGTAGAGAATACCCAAACAAAGTTTGATTCCATAGCAGCTATCTATGGTAACGCCGGACATAGGTTCTTGAGGAAGTTGTATGAAGGAGAAGGGTTTAACCCAGCTCTAGCCTACGCCTCTGAGTATTACCAAGAGAATACAGAAGGTAAGATCTTAGATTCTAAGGAGTTCAGGACTTGTCAACATCTCCAACTAGTATGTCTGAACTACTATCAGAACCATCTATCTAAATATCTACACCAGATGCCTATAAAGATTGGCGAGGGAGATAAGAAGATTCTTGGAACTGAGTTGAACTTCGCGCTCCCCTATAAGGTTACGGATGACCTACAGGTAATCCTGTGTGGCACTATAGATAAGGTGGTGAAGAAAGCAGATAGGCAGTTGGAGATCATAGACTATAAGTTCACAGCTACATGGGATAGCCGGATGTATCTACAGAAGGCAGCTCATATACCTCAGCTAAGGTTCTACTCTATGATGTTGAAGAAGTTCTTAGGGTTGAGTTACTACCCCTCGTCTAGGTTAGAAGGTATCTTCCTCTCTAGGTTACAGAAGAAAGATCCTAAGCTAGAGAAGATCTGTTACGTAGAACAATCGGATAGCTCCATCTACTTAGAAGAAGACATGAAGATCTTCGAAGAGATGTTGCACCGGACGATGGCGAAATGGATAGGCTATCTAGATCATCAAGATGTAGGGAATAGGCAGTCATGGCCTATGGATTGGATGCAATGCTCGGGGTATTGGGGTGACTGTAGCTATATGGATCTATGCAATGCTGATAGAGATCAGGGATTGTATGAGTTGTTGAAGACGAAGTTCGAAGAGGGACCGTATGAGCCCCTCAAGTTCCAGAACTAGAGGAGAGTAAGAGATAAAAGAATGACAACAATACTACTATCGCTCATAGCAGGACTACTCATAGTCATCCTCACAATGTTAATCCTAATCTACTCAGCAATGAAATAAAGAGATGACCAACTTCGACTACATGAGACGGCGGTTACTTATCAAGGCTGAACTCTGGGACTTCAACAAGGACTATGACCAGCTATCTAACACAGTCATTACTCAGGACACCATGCACTTCTGGGAGCTACAACATAACAGATTATGTATGGGCTTGATGAGGTATGGTAGACCTAAGAAGTTCTCTTTCACTACTGCTAAGAGGTATGTCAAGGATGCACATAGGAGAGCAGAAGAATATATCAAGACAGGTAATGTGGAATACTTAGTAGATGCTTGCAACATCCTCATGCTATGTCATACAGAAGGTGAACACCCTAACAAGAACTTCAAGGCAGTAGATGATGGACAGCATATAGAAGGAGAGAATAAGATATGAAACCAACAGATTATCCTAAGATCCTGCTAGTAGGAAGATCAGGTTCAGGTAAGACCTCTTCTCTAAGGAATCTAATGCTACCTCAAGTAGCTCTGATCAACGGAGATGATAAGGCTCTACCTTTTCCTAAAGCTAACCTCGGACATTACGAAGAGGTGATGAAGGCATCTGCTATATCGATAAGATTGCAGCAGATAGATAAGATGGATAACATATCAGTAGTGATATTGGATTCCATAACCATATTGGGTGAGTCGGTGGAATCAGAGCTGGCTCTTATCCATAACAATGGGTTCGATCTATACGCTGACTACAAGAAGATCATGTTCAAGATCATCCGATCCATTAAGAAGATGAACAAGATAGTCATAGTCACTGCTATCTCTGAGGTCATCGAGGCTACGGCTATGAAGGGTGGAGTAATGACTACCTCTCAGAACCTATGTGCTGCGTTGCAAGGCCAGAAGATGAGGGGTAGGCTAGAAGCTAACTTTACTATGGTCATGTTCTCTCAGATGAAAGATAAGGAGTATGTGATGGAGACTAATAACGGCAACTCCAATACAGCTAAAACCCCTCTAGGTATGTATGAGGGAAGGAGGTTCATACCTAACGATCTCCTTCCAGTGCTGGAGAGGGTGTATGAATTCTATACCATCGGTAACACTTTAGCTTTACCTCCTGTTGAGGCGAAGTAACTCGGACACAAACAAACAACCCTTACATATATTATACATTATGTCACTAGCAAATATCACAGCAGGCGAGAAACCAAACAACATCCCATCCAACGTATACAACTTCATCATCAAAGCTATTGAGGTTAAGTCTACACGTAAAGACCCTAGCGTCCACATGCTTGCATGTGACGTGGAGATCTCAGGTAATGGAGAGGTTCCTTCAGGACAAGATGAAGCAGGTAATGTCTTGATGGTAGATCCTAACGGAAGGAAGTGTAAGAACTGGTTCGTCATCAAGGCAACAGCACCTGGGTTGCAACAGGTTGCAGCAGTAGTAGAGAAGGCAGGTCTATCTCTGTTCGAGGAGTGTGATAACCTGGAACAAGTAGCTGCGGTTATGGATAATAACCTAGACGATATAGCTGAGATCCTCAAAGGAGAGTCTATGTCTGGGCGATTCCGAACAGAGACAGTAGCGCAAGTAGACGAGGAGACTGGCGAGGCTATCACTAACCCTGACACCGGGGAACAGCTAGTCTCTACGAGGTTGAATATCGGAGAGGTCTTCGTTAAACTTAGAGTGTTCGAATAGAGGTGAGATAGTCCTAGTAGAACGCAAAAGGAAAACAAGTAAACATAACAACTAACAAAGAAAGGTTAAAAGATTATGAATTGGGCATGGTAAAAAGATAAAAGGTATCTAGATGATACGACTTAAAAGTCAGTAACGGATAGGTTATTGATTACTACTCTCCCCTTTAGAGGAAGCAAAGACCTTTAGAGGGGAGTCAGTAATCCAGAACACAACTAACTAACTAACTAACTAACTAACTAACTAACTAACAACAGCTATGAGTGATGAAGAAAAGATTATAGTGCTGACGGAGTTCCCTAGGATCAGGCCATGTATGAAGGTCTATCTGTATAGGGATGCTCACTTACTGTCATGCGCGAAAGATACACTTGCTATTGGGATCACGCTAATAGAGACAGAGGTGAAGGGATTAGATGAGAATGTTTACGTAGCTATCTCATGTTTAAGAGAAGATAAACCATTGATAAGGAAATGGTTAGAGATAGAGATCAATCACCTTTGCCAAACCTATGAATGATAAACAGATAGAGATGTGTAAGAAGGTTAGCGTGTATAACTTAGAACAGAAGATGCTGTTGAAGATAGTTAGAAAGGAAGTAGCTTTTATCCTTCCTGTAGGTAAGACTATCTCAGCTAGAGGGCTTAGGTATATAGATTCCTTAGAGTTTAAAGATAGGAAAGAATTTAAATGTAAATGTTTCCTTAAGCATTTAACGGACGGAAGAGAAAGTTTAAGTGTGCGTTTCATCTGCTACTCCTTTAATGAGGAGACTGTTATGGAAGAGTTGTATCACTTAGTACTTAGATCAGCAATAGATAGCAGGTCTTATAATCCTCAGTATAGTGCTTGGAGCAAATATGAATATGAAGATCCTTTCAAGGCGCAGTATAAACAGCAGCAACAGAGAGCATATAATCCAAATGTATCTGCTACTGGTAAGACTATGGAAGAGTTAATGAGGGAGTTGTTCAAGCAAGGTTTCGGAGGCGGCGGAATATGACTAAGGATTTCAAAGCACCCTTATACAAGGGTATAACCTTCCTCTTATCTAAACCCTCTAGGTTCGACCAGTCCCGTCTACTTACTGGTTACGGAGGTGAGTGGTTCCAGAAGATACTTCACCCTTACCTTATCTTCAACGTAGATGTTAGGACAGTGGAGCAACACAGGACTATATACAATAACAAGTTCTCTCCTGGCACTAAGGTAGTAGTGTTGTGTGATCCTTACGCTATTGATAAATACCTACCTGGCAAGAAAGATCCAGAGATGAATGAGGTTAGAGGTAACGTGTATGAAGGAGAGGATAAGATAGTCTACATCCCTACCTATGCACCGCAAAATGCCTATGACTTCTTGAATCGAGAGTATCCAAAGGATGAAGAGAATCTATCTGATGAACTAGATAAGGATGAGAAGAACCACGGAGGCACACAAAGAAAGAACTTCCGCTTCTGGTTCTACCAGGATGTGAAGAAAGCGTTAAGGATACTAGAGAAAGGTATCACTAAACCTGCCCCCTTCACACACCATAACCCTGCGCAGATCTCCTTAGTAACTAAGATCCTTCACTCCTCTATCAACGAGGACTGGGTGATAGACATAGAGACTACTATCAACTACGGTATCACTGTCCTATCTATCGGAAGGATGTCTACTAGAGAAGTCTTCGTCATCCCTATCTCTCTCTACGATAAGGCTATCATGTTCTCAGAAGAGGACTACCGTATCTTCTTCAAGGTATTACAGAAAGCCTTTGATGAGAATAGATGGATAGCACACAATGGTTCCTTTGACTTCTTCATCTTAGCCTGGAGGTTCAAGCTATCTCCTCCGTTGAGGATGTATGATACGATGATAGCTCAACATAGGATGTCAGTTGAGTCAGAGAAATCTTTAGGTCATTGCATATCCCATTACCTAGACCTACCATATCACAAAGATGAGGGATGTTTCGAACCTCATAACCATTGGCAACAGACACAGTTGTGGGATTATAATGCTAAGGATGTAGAGACTACTGCTTGGATCTATGAAGCTCAAGAGGTGGTGCTAGGTAAGGATAAGGAGTTAAGGGAGTCAGTGGTTAGAGGGAACTCGTTCATCCGCCCATTCCTGTTCTCCGCGCTGCATGGAATAAAGGTAGATCGGGCAGGATTAACTAAGGAGAGGGAACGACTCGACCGCCTATACACACAGCAACAGCGTATCCTTAACATCCTAGTAGGCTATGATCTCAACGCCAACTCTCCTCTCCAAGTAGGTGAATACCTATTCGACTTTAAGGGGCTAGGTAAGAAGTATGTGAAGAGGAAGACTAACTCAGAGACTCTGATCCGTTTGCTTAGAACCAATAAGATACCAGCTATCCGTTGCCTGTTATCTATGAGGAAGCTAGCTAAGGATAGAGGAGTCCTTGACTTCGCAGCTTGGGGTAAGAATGGGGATAGGTTCACCTCATCCATAAAGCCAGCTGGCACCAAAACTATGCGTAATGCTTCGTCAGCTTTACTGGTGTTCAAGCGGCAATTCACCCTAGCCAGCGGGCAGCAGCGAACGGCGGCTATAGGATACGGCTCTAACGTCCAGAACATAACCAAGAGCCTCAGAAAGTTCTTCATCCCTGATGCTAACAAGATTCTGGTGAACGTCGATCAGGCGGGTGCTGAGGCCCTGGTTGTTGCCTACCTCAGCCCCCCTGGACGCTACCGTAAGCTATTCTTAAACGGCGTCAAGCCACATAGCTTCATCGCTATGCACCTATTCGCTAAGGAGTTCGCGAAGCTAATGGATATGAAGATGGCGGATTATATTCTAGGCTTCTTGAACGTAGAGGTAGAGGAGTTGGTCTTACATAAGAGATGGAAAGAGTTAGCGAAACTGATCAAGGACTCAGATGGATGGGAAGGTAAGAGATATTATTACCTCGGGAAGAAGGTATGCCACGCTAGTAACTATGGCATGGGATTCAATACCTTTATCAACTCCATCATGGAGGAGACGGACGGCGCTATCGTTCTAACGGCTAAGGAGGCTAAGGCTATGCTCGCTATGTATTACTCTTTGTTTCCTGAGATAGCTAAGTGGCATGTAGAAGTTAAGCAACAGCTTGCTATCAACAGAACCCTTACCAATCTATTCGGAGATCGTAGAGTATTCAATGCTCCCACCGATGATGCTATGTATAGAGATGCCTACTCATGGGTGCCTCAATCAACCATCGGAGTCCTTACTAACGTAGGGATACAGAGGTTAGAGCATGCAGTAATTCATGACCCGAAGATGAGGTCAGTAGATTTCTTAGTTAACGTCCATGACTCTATGATGTCACAGTGTGATATAGGAAAGGAGTTGATGGTAGCTAAGGAGATGTCGGGGTATATGGAGGAGGAATTCACAACTAAACATGGGACCTTTACAATTAGGTGTGAGGGTCAAGTCGGATATAATTGGAAAGATTTGGAGGATGTAGAGATATGAGCAACAACGCATACATACCAACTAAGCTAGAGATCGAGACTAAGATCCTGGTCGAACTAGAACACCTCTTACAATATAGTAAGTGCCACAGTAACATGGTCCATCCTAAGATCTATATTAGGTTTGACGATATACCAGTTAACCCTGACTTCATTAACATAGAGCTGTTGAAGATGATTAGGGAATGGGCACAGAGAAGAGTAATAGAACAGAAGGAGATAATAGATGAGCTATAATAGAGACGGAGATGAACAGCTAGTCCATGATGAGAATTGCCCTGTATGTTTGGAGGGTGATATAGAGATACCAGAAGAGGATGAAGGGACTACTGGATGGGCGAGTTGTAGTAACAGTGACTGCAAACTATACATGGAAGCCAAGTCTCAAGCTAGCTTAGACCTCCTCCTAGATCTAGCACAGAGAGGCTTGACTTGGAACTTGAGAGAGCTAACCGGAGACAGATATCAACTAACCAAAGTATATAAAGTAACATGAAACAAGAAATGAAACCACTACTAACAGCATTCAAAGACCGTAACACTTCAACGGATTACCGTTACGATCTAACAGATAACAGTGCACCCACTCACCTAGACCTTAGGAGGAGGAGTTGGAAGATGAAGAACCAATACCAATCTGGTGCATGTGTAGGCTTTGCAGTTACGGGTGTAATGGAATGGCATACCCTTGAGGATCTATCACCTAACTTCCTGTGGATGTGTAGTAAGGAATCAGATGCTTATAAGGTATTGCCTACCACAGCACTGACTACCGCCGGAACCTATATCAAGGACGCGCTCTCTGTAGCTAAGAAGCATGGCTGTCTTACCAGGAAGCAGATGCCTATGGGTAGGTTCTGTAACCTTTCCCAAGCAGATTATATCAAGGAAGCAGCTAAGAATAAGATCAAATCCTATTACAACGTAGGTAGATCAGAGAAGAAGATCAAGGCATGGCTACATGAACATGGTCCTTTAGTCACGCACCTCACTCCTGATCCACAGTTCATGTCCTTTAATACTAAGAGGTTAGCTAACTATAAGATCCAACCTCCTATGAGTCCGGGACATGCTATCATCATCTGCGGCTATACTCCCCAAGGTTACATCATCAAGAATAGCTGGGGAACTAGGTGGGGTAGAAGAGGCTATGGATATATGGATATCAAAACCTATGCTAACCTTGCATTGAAAAGCTGTTATGGAATCACTGTCTGAGAAATGGCTAAGCTTGGTGATACTAGCAGTAGCATTAAGTATTAGCATAGCAGTCTTCGGTAGGATAGAAGGAATATTAACCTTCTGGTCCATTGTATTAATTACTGGATATTCAAATAAGATAATGAATTTATGAAAGATAAATGTAAATGGGATAAGAGCTTCCAAGGGTTGTATGATTATACCTATCGCACAACTTGTAACCCTAGTCCAGATGATCCGACAGAGCCTACCCAAGTCCTCTCTCAACCACACGCAGGTAAGAGGTTTAAATTCTGTATCCAATGTGGGAAGGAGATAGATTATGGGAATGATGTAGATGTTCCTAGTAGGGTTAGAAGTGATGAAGGCCCTTGGGTATTCCTCAAAGATAAAAGCACAACAGTCCAACTTAAGGGTGTGTTAGAGAGGGAGGTTGTAGATATAGAATGTTCTACTCCTCTAACAGCGCTAAGTATGGCTGATAGATTAACTGCACTATTAAAAGAACCAAGATGAGCAAGAGAATTAAACACCACGCAGGGGATAGAGTGATCTTCATCCCACAACATGCACATGGAAGTAAGGACCACGCTGATTGCGAGAGAGGTATAGTTACAGTCAACTCTCCTCTAGGCAATGTGTTCGTTAAGTTAGATGGAGATGAAGGTAGCAGTAAGGGATTCAAGTCCTGGGAATTGGAGGCAGAGTGAAGACACAAGATAGTAAGGAGGTAAAGTTTATGCCTATGCTAGACAGCCAGGTTATGCCTTTCGGAAAGTATAAAGGAACAAGGTTATCCTCTGTCCCTGCTGATTATCTTAAATGGATATGGGATACTTTCGATCATGCAGTCACAGGTAATCTAGCTATCATAGATTACATTAGAAGGAATCAAGATAGGTTGAAGGAAGAGAATGAAAAGAATAACAGTCGAGGTAGTGATGAAGGATAAGGAGGGGGTAGCTATCCCTCTTTTAACTAAAGAGTATGATGAGATACCTACTCCTACTACTCTATACAATGAGTTAGTGGCAGCGTTGAAGGTTAGGTTGTTAGGTAAATGATCTCTCACCTACCCAAACACATACCTAACCTAGCAGACTGGAGGGTAACTATCACTGACAGGCATTGGAATGGAGTCTATACTTACTTCGTGGACCTCACAACCCACGATCATTCCTATCTCCAAAGGATACCATTCACAGCTAGAGGACCTGCACAGACTTACTTCCAGGAACTCAGCGCGGAGATACTAGAACGATCACATAAGCAGTAACACACTCACACTTACTATCATGGCAAACGAGAAGATCAGGTATGAGAGGGACGAGCTTCTTAACAAATACCGCGCATTCATGCGTAACACTAACGTAGCACCTGAATACATTGATTGGGGTTTCTACTTCTCTATCCTTACAGCAGGGACAGGCAAGTATGGCATCGGAGCCATATATGAGAATGATCTCAATCCACTCAAACCAGACAATAAAGATAAGAACAGGCTGGTTAAGAAAGTAGACACGATGGAGATGAACTTGTTCGTCATGATAGTAGGTGAGTCTGGTTCTGGTAAGACCAATGCAATTAAACACTTACCTAAGTTCTTTAAGAGAGCTAATAAATACGTAGAGAAACTCTCAGGTGATATGCCTAGAGACTGTAAGACTAACATCCTTCCAGAAGATATGACTCCTGAGGCTATGATCAAACATCTAGCTAAGGACTGCGAGCAGGAGATCAAATGGAAATACCGATCTAATGAGAAGGGCGGACTCCTAGTCCCGGTAAATCGCAAGGTAAGTATAGGCACTCTCATCGTCAACGAGATGGGTAGTTGCTATGGTAATCGTAACGATGATATCTCTGGTGTCTTTAACCAGTGCTTTGATGGAGGTTCCTTCTCCTCTCGCCGTATCTCTAGATCCTCAGTAGACGTAGACCATAGTTGCGTATCCCTTATAGGAGCAGCCACACCTAGTTGGTTCGGAAGAATAGCTAAGACTACCTCCGCTGATGAAGGCTTGTTATCTCGTTTCGTTATCCTTAACGGAGCACTCCAAGCTGACCCTTACTTCCACTCTCGCTCAGAGAAAGAGGATCTGTTCTTCGAAGAGTTTGCTAAGTGGCTACACTATGTAGCTATGAACTCCCGTATGCTATACGTAACCGAGGAGGTATGTGAACAGGTCGAGGCTTTACATAAGAAGGAATTCATAAACCACAAGAACAATAACCCACATCTGCGCGAATACTTTAAGAGGAGGAAGCGACACCACTGGCCACTGGCTCAGATCCTTAAGCTATCAGAAGATCCATCTACTCCTTTCGTAGAATACCACCACTTCGTTAGAGCCTCTAATATCCTACGACATGCAGAGAAGAGAATGGCTATCCCATTCATGGAAGCCTTGCGAGATATCATAGATAAGGTCAAGACAGATATACTAAGGGAGTTCAATAAAGAGATGGATGAGTCAGGTGCATCAGAGCTTCACCTAACCTTCAGTGAACTCTTTAGTTCCTTACAAAGATACACAGATGGGAAAGGATCTATGGATGTGAAAAACCTGTTACAGCAAATGGGCATAATAAAACCCGCCAAGATCCTTAGGAATAAAGGAGTCGTTGACGGGTATAAGGTGCTAGCTATTAATGTCAAGCAGGCATTGAAGAATGCTATCGGTTAGAGGTTGGGGGTCATAGCGTTCTTACGGCTATTAATTCTCCTCTCTATCCTTGACTCTTTAATCAATGCAGCTGTTTCCTTATCATCTCTGAAAGGAACACTGTTCATAAAGGTTTTGAAGTCCTTGAACTGAGTCCTGCTAGTCCTAGGGTTAGGGACAGGAGTAGTATTAGCTACGTCTAGTTTGTTAAACTCAGACTTGAGCTTATCTCTATTATTTCCTGCTCTCTCCTTAGCTCTAGCTACTAGACCTGGAACCATAGTAGCAGCTTTGCTTAAATCCTCCTCTTTTGCGAAGTCCTTCTTCATCTTATTGCTTACCCTAATATCAGGGGCTAGGGGAGCAGGATTATTATACCCATACAGCCTATTAAACACAGCATATTCTTTCTTCTCATTCAGTTCTTTTGTTATCTTTCTCTGGCCTGGAAACATTACCTTGTTGACTAACCTTATTGTCTGGTTCATCCTAGATAAGATGCTATCAAAGTCATCCATGAAAGCACCTTCAGTATCATAGTTACCTTCAGACATATTGATAAGCATTGTCATCACCTCTTTGCCTACATCATCCTTATACCCTAGCAAGGTATCTGATACAACAGGCATAACCCTACCTGTCTGCCTAGCACTCACTATGTTGTTTATGATATCCATCTGGATACCAAACTGTGAGGCCAGGGCTAACTGAGATGTTACTCTATAGAATACTTCATCTGCAATAGGCTCCTCATTATCCCCATCCATAGCTGCTGCATAGATCTCTCTCCACTTAGCATGAGCTAATCTTCTACCTCCATTCAAGGCTTCTATCCCTACCTCTAGTATAGGAGTTAAGCCTGCTGCTCCTGCTAGAGTCATAAAGGCTCTCATATAATTACCATCTTTCATAGGTTTAATGATAGTCCTATTAGCAGTAATAGATCTCTCTAGCCCCCACCTTTGGAGACCAATGAAAGGAGAGATACCTTTACTTGTAGCCCATGCAGGTAAGCCTCTATGATCATATGTTCCCTGCGTCGTCTCTACATACCTTGCAGCTATATGCTCTAGGTCTTCTTGGGGGATTATCCCCTTACCTTCCTCAATATACTTCTTTCTCCAATCTATTCCTTCTGGTGCAAACTCATCAAAGAAAGCTTCCATATTCTTCCTGCTCTGGTTATTAGTTATCACCCTCTTACCAGCTAAAGCAAGCGCGGCATCAAAGGCTCCATACTTACCTAGCATGAAATTAGTCCCCCTAGATATCTGCTCGAATAGTGAACGCCCTTGTATCTTGTTAGCTACATCTCTGAACTTAAACATGGTTTCTATTGCTCCTCCTGTAGCAAACTGTGTAGTTTCATTTGATCCCACATCAGCAGTGATAACTCCCTCTTCCATCCCATCCGCAATAGATTTAGCTACAGCCTTATAACTTGCCTTAATAGATCCCAGCTTTAACTCAGCTGCCTTCTTTGCTCCATCAACTCCTAATCTTACCATAGTCTCAGGTGTTAGATGTGGCATACCTATCAGAACCATATTAGCAAGATCCCTTCCTCCAGTAGCAAATCCCATGATCAAAGATTTGACACCGCCACTTATAGCCTCAAAGAATAGATTGTTACTACTGTCCTTGCCTTCCATTTCTACCATAAAATCAGAGACATCTGAACCCATAGTCTGTGATCCTTCCATCTTATGGAAACCGCCACCAGGTCTAGGTACTTGTTCACCTTGTGAGTATACTTGCTTCTGTGATCTCTTTAGGAAATCAGGCTCTCCTTCTGCTCCGCGATTAGGGTTAACAGTAAACAGATCACCTTTTATCCCAAGGGCTTTCCTCATTACAGGATCAAGTTCTATGTTCTTAGCGAAGGCTAACCTCTTAGCTGCTCTTCTTCCATACCTTTCATTTGCTATTACTATATCCTTGTTCCTCCAGCTTGGTGGAATACCTAATCCCCCTGGCTTATCTAAAGGTCCAAACCCACTAGCTTTATTCCCTGACTCCAAAGATCCAAAGCTATCTCTATACTTAACCCACGCAGACTCAGCAGCAGCATCTAGTTGGGCTGATGTTTTAAGTTTCTTCTTTTTACCTAAAGTAACTGCTTCTATATCTAGAGCCTCTAGCTTAGGTCTTACATGTTTAACATATTCTATACCCCTAGCTGTTCTTCTATCCTCAGCTGATGCACCTCTGAACCTCTTGACTAAAGTAAGATCATTCAAGGCTTCCCTTGTTAATCCTTGAGGATAGAAGGTAGGGTCTTCAGATCCAAACCTAGCAGTCTTAACCTTCTTCCCATCTACATCTACAGTTTCCTTAATGCCTAACCCTACATCTTCATTCTGGTATTTCCTATATTTAAGCATAGACTCCCTGAAGCTATCATAGAGAACCTTCTGTTCTGCATCTAGTTTAATCTTACTCCCCCCTAATCCTGCATCTATCTCATCACTGAGCACCTGCCCTACCTCATCCAGTTTTGTCTTTAACCTTTTAGGAAGAGAAGCATTATTCAATGTCGTCATTTTGGCTAACCCTTTTAACTGGGTTATCCGATAGGCTCTCTTATACCTAGCTACTTCCCTTAAGAAAGGGGTAGAGTTCTTTCCAAATATCTTCCTCTCATCTCTGATAGCTTGGGTAAACTTGGGAGCCATATACTCACCTACTGGTCCAGTCCTTCTAACTTTCTCGATAGTAGGAGACATGAAATGCCCTACTGCTCCTATGGCCTTCGTTATAAGATCCCTAGGATTACCTGGACCTGAGTTGATAGGAGGAGGCAGAACTAGATCCTCTACATCTTCTACCTCTCTGGCCATGTTCTTAACTACCTTGTGTAGGACTGGTAAAGGAATCCTATTCCCTATAACATCCCCATCCTTACCTAAGATATCCTTGAAGTCATCAAGGGTTTTACCTCCACCATCCCAAGCTTCTACTCCTTTATCTATCAGGTGTTGAGTATTACTATCAGGTTTAGTAACCCTATTCACTAATCTATCCCTGACTGTAAGAGGTTTACCTGAGGTGAAAGGGTTAGCTGAGGTATAGGATTTGATCCCCTCTACATCTAATGGAGCCATAGCTCCTACTTCCATATCAGATAGGTAGTTATCTCTAGCTACGCTCTCAGCTAATACAGGGTCAGTGTTAGCTATGTTCTCAGCTACTACTGTCTCTGGTCTAACTATGACTTCTCCCCCTTGCGTAGGAATCTGGTCATGGACTCCACCTTCTGCGCTATCCAGCTTACTAAACATAACGGGTTGAACCGCTCTAGGATTATTAACGACGCTAGAAGGATTAACATCATCGGTAGTAATAGCGTTTTCATTCTTGACAGATAAAAATTCTTTTAGTTTTGTCAGCTCTCCCTTAAACAGCTCAGGCGCGATTCCTTCGAACACATCCAAGCTTGCTCCGAAGGCCTGCTCTAAAGTTACACCTTTCTTTTTCAGTTCCTCTAGCCCTACTCTAACCTTTAGTTTATCCGCTCTATCACCTTCGGATAGGATTAACCTTACGTTTTGGGCTATCTCCTCAGGAGAAGAAAAGGACTGTTGGCGTCTATAATGTTCAAGCTCTATAGCTGAGAACTCATCCTGAAGGATAGCTAATTCTATATTCTCTTTCCTACTGAACTCTCTCAGATCTAGCTCCTCTTCTTTTAGTCCTAAGGCTACATCATTCTTGGCCTGCATATCCTCAAACTGTTTATCACTTAGGGATTCCAACTCTCTATTTCTTATGGTAGGGCGATTAACACCTAGAGGAATTGGTATTCCTCCAGTAGTAGCAATATCTACACCACCTTTAACATTTTCATTCTTAGGTATATTAGTTTCAGGGGTTAAGGGTATATCATCTGCTGACTTAATAAAGTTACCTCTTCCAGCACCAGAGATACCTCCCCCTATCAGGGAAGCGAAGCTAACCTTACCCAGATCTAACCCTTCTCCTTGTAAGGACTGAGCACCTAGCTCTACTCCTGCTTCTACTGTCCCACCTATAGCAGCCTGCATCAAGGCATCCTTCTCCAGATCACTCAACTTCTTCTTAGGTGTTATAAAGTTCTTAACCCCTTTCAATAGCTTACCAACATTCCTAACTGAAGGACGCATACCAACAATCTCAGGTATGAACTCCGCGGCAAAAGTAGCATTAGGTGATGTCTCCCTACTACTAACTACTTTGTTCTGGAAGTCTTGGCCTCCTGGTATATGAGGAAGGATAGCTTCTTGCGCTTTAGCTGTTCCGAAGCCTAGACCTAACCCACCTATTAACCCAAACGCAGGTATAGCAACAGGTGCAAAAGGTCCAGTCATGGCACCTGCTGCCATCCCTAAACCTGCACCAGCAAACCCTCCAGCAGTAGGGATAGTAGCATTCAAGGCTGCAAATCCCATATCCTCTACTGTGTTACCTACACCACTCCTTTCACTAGGTGGAGTAACCTGGGCGTTATCAGGATCTATCCCTAGCCTCCTTAGCCCCTCTCTTTGTTTGTCATTTAAAGTTGCCATAATATTACCTCCTTGATTCTTGGAATGCTTTCCATTCGGCTAGAGGGACAGTCTCCCCATTTATAATGATAGCCTGATTACCTCCCTGACCTATCACTGTTCCATCAGGTAGACCGGCGTCTGGATTAGGTGTTACACCTAGGTTGCCTTGGGTGATATCTAACCTAGAAGGGACAGGCAATCTAGCACTAGCTAGACCTGTTCCTCTTCCTCTTCCTCTTCTTTCTAACCTTTCCCCTACAGTAGGTTCTCCTTCCTTTCTCACTACCTCTATCATATCCTCCATATCTAATCCTCTGAGTATGTTTAAATCAGACGAAGTCTTATTTGATCTAATGTTTGATAAAGCCTGCTCCATCCTTATACCCATAGGAAGACTCTGATTAGCAGAACCTACATTTGGAAGTGCAGGATTATCCAAAAGAATTCTTAAAGGAAACTTATTATCTCCTACATCCACAGGAGTATCACCAAAGAATTTCTTAGTGGCAAGACCTTCTACCTTATCCTCTGCTAATGCCTGCTCAGCATCTTGATTTGCTCTGACTAGATCACCTGCTCCAGGAATTTCAGCTAGTGACTTTGTTCTACCTAGATCAAACCCTGCTGTATCACCTCTTACACTTGCTATTGCCCTGTCTTGAAGGAGCTGTTGAAACGCTGGATGTTCTAATTGTTCAGGTGTAAGGTTTAATTCTTGGGCAGTGTCAACCATTATCGCTCTTATAGCAGCAGATTCGGCAGCCTGCTCTGAGTTAGTAAAACCAGTCTGTTTAGACGCAGCATTAGTATTAGCTAACGCTTCCGCTACATTCTTATCAGTCTCTACAGCTAAAGCGGTATCTGCTCTATTCTCAAATCTGTCAGTAATAGCCGCACCCACCCTATTTTGTTCAAGCTCTCTTGCGGCATCAGCATTAGTACTAGCTAAGTTTTCTGCGGTGCTTTTTCTATTCTGAGTATCTATTACTCCCTGACCAGCAGTAAACTTATTCATCTTCGCCTGCCTAGCATCAGCAAACTGATTACTCTGGGTATTATTAGACCTACTCAACATGCTCTGTAACTGCATCTGCTGTAACAGATCATTCTGCTCTATGTTCTTACTCCTAGCAGTATCATCACCACTAAGCCTAGCTAGAAAAGATCCAATCTTACTCTGCGTAAACCTATCCCTCCCTCCTACTATCTCACCTGTAGCAGGATCAACAGTTGCTCCCTCAAAATCTTCTCTTTCCTTAACCTTACCGCTGCCACCAGTCAGTAGGTTTAATATATTACTTGCTGCACTTGCCATAACTTTATCCTTATTAAGGTCCTGCGATTGATCCGATACCTCCTGCGATCTTAGAGAAGTTGTTAGCGAAACTATTATCAGAGTTAAGCTGATTAGCTTGTCTTGCGTTACTATTTGCCTCACCAAACACTTGCTGACCTTGACTCAAAGTATCATTACTTTGAGTCCTCACCCCTGTATTAGTTTGCTGGCCTAGGTTAGTAGTTCCAACTCTACCTGTAGCCTGAGCAAAGGTATCTATCCCTTGCCTTGTAGCAGGAAGGAGGTTACTAGCTGTATTGATAGCAGCACTAACAGCACCTACTCTCTTCAACCTTTCATCTCCGAAGTTGATAGCGTTCCTGATAGTATCAGTATTGCTTCCTACTCCAGATGTCCTACCTTGGTTCAATCTATTGATCCCTCGCTCACTAGCAGCTAACTCACCACCTGAGCCATCCACGCTCACACCGTTGAGAAGCTCTAAAAGCTTGGCTCCAGCGGCTTCCCTGCCTTCGAAGAACTCAGGATCAGCTTCTCTAGCTGCCTCAGTTGCAGCAGCTAAGAGTTCTTTCCCTGGACCTCGTAGGGTTTCTAGCTCACTAGTTACCTGTTGGTTACGGTTCGCCGCTGATATCTCACCACCTATCTGAGCTGATCTTCTTCCCTCAGTATCTAGCAGCTCATTAGCCAGCCTCGCAAATTGAGGAGATATCTGTTGAGCAACATCAAACCTTCCTTGCTCTACTGCTGGAGTAAGTTCTGTAATTAACTGTGTCAGTTTAGGCAAGTTCTTAATCGTTGCCTGCATTGATGCATCAGTAGTTTCACCTGCACTATTCTTAGATTTACTCATATTATAATCTCCCTCTTATCTTTAAAAATTGGTTCCAAGAGTAGTTAACCCTTCTAACTTTACCTGGAAGGTTCTTCACTGCCCTTAATGCTGTGAATGAATGGAATGGGAATCGATTGTATAGGTTATCTAATAGCCCAGCTAGAGCTTTAGGGTGTGAGGTGTAGAGATTCAATACCTCTAACAATAAACCTTCCCTTACCTTAACTGTCATAACCCCCACTATCTTATCCCCATTCACCACCATTGCTACCTTGTTCTCTAAAACAGCCTTAGTTACTCCCGCGAAATTCTTACCTCTGAACGCCGGGCCTGTATCATGGCTCATTACATACTCTACTACATTGGCTAAATTCATATGCTTACTTGTTAATAATGAACTGGTCTATTACATTCTCCGATGTATCGATTGCCTTACAATACAGATTAAACTCATCAGCGTGTAGCTTAAGTATGGTGCTAGTCGTGAAGTGAATTACCTTACTCTCAGCCTGCAAGTTATCTATTGCTGTCTCCCTTGAATTACCACTATAGACATTAACGTAAGGTATGTTATCTACCTGTAGCCTTTCATAAGCAGCGGTGCGAGAGGATAGGACTAGATCTACACCTAGCTCTGCAAAGTTCCATCTCAGATCCGTTTTAGCTACAGGATTGAACGAGGTATAAGGAGCGTGATGCATCATCACTATCTTGAACCGCGCAGTAGACTTAGCGATAGTAGCCTTGAACCAGCTATACTGTTCGCTATTCACATCCACACCATGAGGTTCTTTCAGCACACCTGCTTGGTCATACCCACTACTCAACAAGAAGATCTGCATGTTCTTATGCACATACTCCATATACCTATTGTAGTGATGACCTAACATATACTCTATCAGATCCCTTCCATAGTCCTCTGAGTATTCCGTAGCACCTAGACAACAATACACCTTCTTCAAGGTATTCTCATAATCTAGGTAGTCACTTAACGGTGTAAGGGTAAGAGAACCACCGGAGCCTGCAACCTGGTTTCCGCCACCAAGGTATAGATCAGGCAAGATTGCCTTAGCAGCCTCGATCAGAGTTACCTTGTCTCCGGTGGTCTCAAAGTTGTTACCAAAAAATACTAGGTCGTAAGGATACACATCTCCTCCTAATTGCTTTATATCATCATAGTCACTAGGGCTATCATACTCTACAGATACACTCTCCACTTCATGCTGAATCCAATCTATAGCTAGGTCGACGTTAGTCTCGATCATCACTGCTGTTCTCCTAGCATGAGGAGTGTTAAAGGCTGCTGTCCTGGTTATCCCACCTGGTATGATATTAGGTAGATAAGGTAATGGCTTAGTCACATTCTCAGGTTCGCTCTGAGTTACGTTAACCTCCTGAGTCTCACCCCTTACTCCATCGTAGAAGTAAGTGAACTGTATCTTACCACTAGTCCTGATCTTGCTGCAGCCTATGGTAGTCTTAGCTACCCTCATCATAGACCTCTCACCCTTCTCATTACTTCCTCCGTAATCAGCCTGGTAAAACATACACGTAACTACCTCTCCAACGAATAGCTCTACAAACTTATCGCTAGTAGTTATCCCGAACAACCTCTGTATCCCGTTGATCCTCAGTATAGCAAACTGTTTGATCTGTCCAATGTTAGGGTAGTTATCCACACTAGCAAAGGATTGGGTGATAGTATCGAACACTATGACCACTGGTCCGTAGGAGGTCTGAACTGAGAAGAGTAAGTAGTCCTCGTATTCCACTGCCACACTATTCTCATCCTGTAACTCTTCCCCGAAGATCCTCTGTATCGACTCTGAGAAGCTCTTGTTCCTTCCCTCATTCTTACTGACGGCGATATCATTAAAGCTTCTTAACCCTGACTGATCTATCAACACCGTATCACTATTGTTCTCGACTAGAGAATTCTCACTTACTGCGCCGGTGTTAAAGATAGGACCTTGGCTAGTAAACGAGGGCTCTCCAAAGATAGTCCTTCCATAATCTGGAATAACAAACCAAGTCCCTTTCAACGTAGATACTATCAACCCTCTATTCTCTAGCGAAGAAGGATAGAAGCTAGTGATCTCGTCCAAGGAGATACTATGGCTAACGCTATCAGCTCCACCCTTACTCTCTTCAGGTAGCTTATCACCGTTGATATCGATGTTAACCATGAAGTCAGTAGGTCTACCAGTAACACTGCGATAAATCTTAGTATACTTACCCTTACTATCCTTAGCTACCATGTAGAGGATACCATCGTGGAACTGAGGTTTGATACCAATAGGCACATACTCTCTCTCACCTAGTGAGTTGTTCCATGCACTGTAAGCCTTAGTCTGCCTAGCTGAACCATCAGCGAATACAAACCAGGGCTGAGTTACTCCATCACATACGATAAAGCCAGACTCAGTTCCTTCGTCAAACTCCCCTTCGGTTGAACCTAAGGTAGAGTCTGTAGAGGAGAAGGCTTTCCTGTCCTTGTTAACAGTAGAAGAAGGCACCGCAGCTACGTATATCTTAACCGCCGTAGCAGATAGGGTGAGCGCGGGAATCTTGTTAAACCCTGCGGTATCATTATAGTTCTTATAATACCCTTTACCTCCAGCGAATACTACCACGAAGTCAGAGAAACTATACACTCCCTGCAAGTTAATCGCTCCGTCTATAGGCAACTTACTAGTCAGATCCTCTGGTCCCTTGATGGGCTTGATAGAGTTAAACCTATTCCTACCATTAACCATCAGGTAATACTGGCCCTTACCTATCTTAGCCCTATCTTCCTTATAGGACATCCCTCCATTAAACTGATCTATCTGTAGGGTATCACTCATCGTGTAATCCTATTGTGCGCAGTCATCAAACCACTAGGTTTAGTCTGGAGTCTATGCTCATTAGACCTCTCACTATCCTTATTGATATTCCTAGCAATCTTCTTAGCTACACCTTCTTCAGCTACAGCTTTAACCATTTCCTCTTGATCTTTACTGGCCATATAGAATACACTGAGTGCCATGTGTAGGATAGCGTCATCAAAACCAGGGCATACGAAGTCACTGTAATCTGTGTCAAAGGGCTCATATACGTATTTGTATAGGATCTCATAGCACTTACTACCTGAGCCGGTTAGCGAAGGATCTCTAATCTGGACCATAAGATACTTGCTTTCCTTCCTATGCGAGGCTATCTCGGCGATCTCATTAGCACTTGCATCGGTGACGACTACGTTGTATTTAGTCCTCTTGTTCTTATAGATCCCGCGCAACGGAGGATGGTTAAGGAAGGAGTTAACCGTAGTCTTAGTCACATCAGTAGCTGAGAAGGAGAGGGTTTCCTCTACTCTATCTCTACTACTCGTAGATCCTACTACTGTCACAGTAAAAGCTTCGTCATTCTGCGCAGATATGGTAAAGGTAAACGGAGATTCATTCTCCAGATCCCTGTTCAAAGCTACCTTTTGCTTCACTCTTATGTCCAAAGCATCCTGGTAATACTTACCATACTGATACCTAGGTCTTTTATCTATCAGAGTTAAGGGCATATTACTGCTTTGGCATCTAATCCCTCTTACTATATCTACGTAATAAGGTAAGGTTACTAGCTCGTTAGTCAGATCAAAATCAAATACTTGCTCATACAGACAGAACTGCATGTCAGTAGATTCATATAACCTTCTTGCTCCTTCATTAACAATGTCTATAGCTTTCTGTTTGCTATTAGCATTGTCTAACCTCAAGCCTGTCTGCACAGCTAAAGGAGTTAGTATATCAATTAATGGCATAACAGTTTCCTTAAGCTATTGAGAAGACGTTGATGTGGATCTCGAAGTCAACACGTCTGGCTGCGGGTAGGTCTACATAATCTACAGATCCCATCGCTCCTTGTTGATTCTTAGGTATCCAGACATGCTGAATCCCTGCGTGAGGTGCTTTATTCAAGTAGATGTTAACCAGTCCAGAGGTAGTAGTTATAGTAATGTAAGGGACAACTGGACCAGTAATAAAGCTGGCAAAGTTTCCTGTAGCTACTGAACATACACAATCTTTGACATCAAGATAGTCCCCAGTGTTCCATCCATGGGATGCATCATTAGCAATACACTTCAACCTAGCCGTTACTATAACAGGTAGAACTCCTAGGGTATGAGCAATGGAGTAAGGTGATACACCTCCACCTCCAGAACCAGTTAAGATTAGATCTGTCGAGATCAATGTTCCTACAGTCAACTGGGGAGTTCCAGCTAGAGTAGACTTACTAACACCAGTCCATCCAGTTCCTGTAGCATTAACTACAGGAACCATATTAGACCCGATAAGCTGTATATATTCAAACCCTAACCTATTAAAAGCTAGAGCAGATTGAACAGATCCAAGGGTTACTATACTAGTAGTAGCTACCCACTCAGGTGCACTACCATCAGCTTGAGTCCTGAGCACATACAGAGGAGAACCAGCAGCTATACTAGAGATAGTCAATCCTCCTGATCCTAACGCATCGTTAACATGAGAAGCACCTAGCGTAGTCCAAGCAGCAGCAGATCCACTAACTACTAGGAACTGTCCATCAGCTCCAGTCACTAGCTTATCCAGAGCGAAACTACCTACGGCGAATACATCAGAAGGATCTACCACTTCCCAAGCAGTGCCACCAGCATTGATCCTATACACCTGATAAGCCGTCCCGCCATCTAAAGCAAACTTCTCAGTCCCTTTAATAGTTTGCGCAGCTATCTTATCATTAGTCACCGAACCATCAGCTAAGCCAATGGGTTCCCAACCTCCACCTACTGTATCATACTGTCTAACTACTACATCGTTAGCATCACTGTTATCAATCCACAGACATCTAACCATCCAAGGGTTAAGAGCTGTATCAGGAGCGGCGGACCCTATGATGACGAAACCGAATCCTCCTTTAGGAGTAGCTAAGGATACCATCTGTAACAGCTCAGCAGAGGTAATCTCTGTGTCACTAGTCGGATCATATCCTGGGGTTAATGGGTAATCTACTGCCATAATTCTATCCTATCTATTTTAAAGTCTTGATGTAATTGTAAAGCTCCATCTCATACCTAAGAAGCTCATCCATGTAATCTAGTGTCCCTCTACTTATTATTGAATCCCCTGTTCTACTATTACAAAAAATTAAAGGCATCTTTTTAGTCCCTATGTAATCTGTAATCTTATCCCATTCATTATTCATCTCAGAGAACATAAATAGCTTAAACCTTTTTACATTCTCTTTAGCAGAATCTAGCTGCTCAGGCAAAGGTTTAGATAGATCAGAGCAGAAACTATTAACCATCGCTGATAAACCTCTTCCTTGGTAATAGTTAAGATATTGATATAGACTATCAATAGCTACAGAAGCTAACTTATCCTGGTAATAGTTAGAGATGATCCTAGTGTAAGGACATCTCACTAATGAAAAGAACTCAAGATTTTTTATGCCCCTTTTCAGATAAACAGAATAAGGAGAGTGAGAAACAAAAAGATCGCAAGATTCAATCTCTTCTTCTGTTGATTCTAAGAACCCTCTTAGTCCTGCCTTATGCAGAACTTTAATTCCTCCTTCTTCCCCTGCCTTAAGAATAGTCATACCTCCTGACTTGGGAACATGTATCAATATCTTAGTCATTTCAATATATTATAATAAGCCTCACCTTCAGCTAGGTTCTTCACAAAAGTTAGAACATATTCTTTCATAGCCCTACCTCCTTAGCTATATCTAGAATCCTAGCCCTCATAAAAGGAAGGAATTGGTTATTCTTTTCCCCATTAAAAGGGATTGAATACTTCTCTTCTCCTCCATCTCCACCCCACTTAGCTATATAATATGGAAGAGTTGCTTGCGTTCTAACCTTGCTATTAAACTCTGCTACCCTTCTATCTGACTTGTTAGCCATACTCCACTCATGGACTGAATCACATCCATAGAAGTAACGGAACTTAAGATTAGCTACTCTTGTTCTCCACATGTAATCACAATCCTCTAAGTAAGCAGGGTAGAAGTTCTCATCGAATAGTCCAACCTCATTAATAGCTACAGGTTTAACAGCCATCATAGCCAAACCTATTGGATTAGGTGCACAGATAGCAACATCTTCACCACTTTCCAGGGCTTCTTTACCTAGCTTAACCATATCACCAGGAGCTAAGATCAGGTCATCATTCAGTATCATCCAATAAGCTGCTCCCGGCGCATCCTTGATAATCATATTCCATCCACAAGCTACACCTGTATTATACTGAGTATGAACAGAGACTTTCTTAGCCTTATCTTTAGCTCCCTCTTTCCAAGTCTCATGACTGTAAGGCCCATTGTTAATTATAACTAGATGATCTATCTCAGCATCGAAAGAATTCAACAACCTAATACTTAAGTCAGGTCTGTTAAAGGTTAGGAAACCTACACAAGGAATACTCATACAGCAACCTCCCCATGTGTGATGTTATGGTATAGAGTGTTAGATATAATCCTCTCATCTAAGGTCTTCTCATGTATGATATCACCTAGATCTACAGCATAGCGGTAGTGGTTCTTAGTGATAGGTTGCTCATGTATCTTACCTTCGAAACCTATCAAAGACTGTTTGTTAAAGAGTCGGTTTTGGTAATCAGGATATAGGAGACCATCTGCTCTTATATCTCCCTTAGCATTAACACCTACAGTAAATTCCCTGTCATTGCTACCAAGGTTCTCTTTGTGATCTTTCTCCATCAACTTAAACTGGTCCCATACAAAATCCATATCCTGGTAAGCACTCTCCTCGCTATCCCAATCAACTCTATTCATCCGAGGAAAAGCTATAGCTTCGTTATCATTAACAGAGTGGTTAGCATCCATGATCCTGAACAACGAAGGAAACATATCAGGTATCACTTCATCCCCATCACAGAAGTAGATGTAGGGAAGCCAAGGAGCTTCTGAGCCTAATACATAGTTCTTATGTCCAGCAAAATCTCCATTAACTCTATGTGAGATGGTAAACACATTAGCAAAATCATCACCTATGCAAGGAAGGAATGTATCATCATGCACTAAGGCAACACTATGCCTAAAAGGCATACTCTCTAGCATCTGTAGATTCTTCTTTACAACAGGCTTCTCCTCTTCTCTACTAATCAGAAAAAGGAATGTAATAGGAAAGTCTCTCATGCTATCCTCAACTTTCTCAACAGGGTTAAGAACTCTTCTCTTGAGTTTTCCCACGTATACTTGATAGCCTTATGGACTCCGCCTTGTCCTACCCTATGAGCGTAAGCTGGCTTCTCTGAGATGAACATCATCTTCTCCCTAAGATCCTTCTCATTCACTACAGGTTGATAACCAGTCTTCTCATAGATCTCAGCATCCTTAGCTTTCTCTAGCTTATAGTCACACTCGAACCCATGGAAGAAGTTAGTCAATCCACCCCAGTTAACACCAACTAGAGGTAAGCCACACAGTTGCGCTTCTTGTTGATGCCATCCCCATCCTTCGCTAGAGATAGATACGAAAGCGTTACCACTTCTATACCACTCGGCGAGTGCTGGTTTGTCCATAAAGGAGCGAGTGATATTCACTCTACAGTCAAACGCCGGAAACTCTGGACAGTCTGGATGAAGCTTAACCCTCAGAGCTACATTGTGCTTATTAGCAAAGGTATCCATGAACACCTCTATGACCTGTTTGATCCCTTTCCTAACGCCCCCATGTGCCATCCTACCCGCACAAAGAAACGTAGTAACTTCGTCACTAGGAAACTTAGTCTCAGAGGGAGAAAAAGTTCCATTGTCAGCACCAAGAGGACAAATGTATACTGGGATATCAATACCACTATCTTCCAGAACCTGTTTACAAAAACTATTGGGAACAATAACTCTTCCATAATGTTCGTGGATGTCTTGGATATACTGAGGTTTGACTAACGAACTCTCCCAAAGGGTAAACAAAGTCCTGTTCTTCTTAGCAAACCCACTCTTATGTAGATCTACGTGACAGCAGTTAGGAGTATGGAATACTATCTCATGTGTGCATAGGTTATGTAGATCCTTGTGAATCATCATACACTTAACCTGGTCATCTACCCTTGTTGCATCACCCCAAGGCTCTTGGAAATTCAATGGTCTAACCACTGCTGATACCTCGCCATGTAGTAGGTGTTGTGCGAACTTCTGGGTTAGTATACCGTAACTGGTATAGCTATTCATAAACCCTGTTATCTGAATAGACTTCCTTTTCAACGAAGGAGATGTTTTGCCTGATCTCATTATATTATACGAAAGTTAAAGGTAGGGGTGCAGGAGAAGTATAGACTCCCATCTCTACCACCGGAGGATTAGCCCCTGTTGGGGATGTTAGTTCAGTTGCGATCTGTGCTGCTAGAGAAGCATCATCACAACCAGTTCTTAGGAAGGTAAGAGAGAGGTCTAGTCCTACTCCAGCCACACTACTTACTACAGTAGATGTAGCTATTGTCCAGATCTCAAATACAGCTGTGGCTTCTATAACCTCACCTGCGTAGACTGGAAAGTTCAAGACCTCTCCTACTCCTCCCCATATTTTATACCTCTGCACAGGACTACCAAATCTAACAGCCAAACAAAAATTAGGGCTGCTAGGAGTATTGATAGGTAACCTAATGCTAAAGGGATTGTCCAAAACCACTGGGAATTCATGGCCAATAATGCTTCCTTCTCTCCAAGTTAATCCTGTCACGCTAAACGCCGCAATAGCTACAGACTTAAACTGTCTACCAACAGGTGTTGCAAGGATAGAATCCTTCCATTGCTTAGTTAGATCCACAGTAGCCGGAGCTGATGTTTGCCAGTATTTAGCCATGATGTATTACTTTTCTTTAGCGGCAGCAAATCCTAAGATAATACTAATTGCCATTATTATGTTGTTAAAGTCAGGAGCACTTGACCCATCAAGGAATGCTCTTCCTTCGTTGAGGAGGATGATGATACCTGGAATAGCACCTGATAAGGTAGTCTTCCAAGATCCTAACACGTTCTCTTTAATTGCTTCAGGCATCTTCTGTTCCTTTCAAGTTCTGAAAAGGTTTAACCCATCTCTCAGGATCATTGCTAGGATCATTGTCAAACAACACATCCATCTGCTTCTTAACCTCTGATTCAAAACCCCACTTCTCTTCCTCACTAGCCCAACTCTTAGTCCTTCTGAACTCTTGAACTAACTTACTCAGTGCACTGATAGCACCTATGATCATTATAGGGTCCATTAGTTAACCCTCCCAGCTTCTACTGCTTTGATCTCAAGCAGGATATCATCGATCTTCATCAGGTAGCTCATTGCCATGTTCATGTAAGTTTTATCTCCGGTCTTCTGATAATCCTCTAGGGCTTCTCTGGAGTGTCTTAACCAGCTCTTACCCCATGTCTGGATCTTGTTAGCTAGATCTGTTTCCCTCATAGACATCACACCTCTACGCCTATCAGCGTAAGTGAGGAATGTATCCATAGAGATGTAAGCTACACCTAGTGCCTGCTCAGACCTTACTTGGATTGGATCTTCTCCTTTATCAATAGTGCTGCAACCTACAGCAGCTAAGAGGAGAAGTGATATCATTATCTTCTTCATTACCTTTTCTTTCTCTTTCTGGATAACCTACCGCAGGATACTCATAAACTCTGGTGATGTAAAGTGCTTCACCTTACTAGGATCACTGACTATAGCGTAAGCATACTGTTCAGTCCTCCACATGCTTACCTTAATCAGTTTAGGATTCCCATCTTTGAGAACGGCGACACAGTTTATCTCCTGCACACTACTATCACCAGATTGGAAAGCCTCTTTAAAAGCTATGGCATGCGCGGGTTGTAGCGACTTTGGCATTAGTATCTTGATATTCTCCCCTAGAGCTTCTTCAGTAGTGTAACCGAATAGATCCTCTGCACCTGAAGTCCAGAATCTAATCTTGCCTCTCTTATCCGCAACTATAACTGCTGTCCCTGTAGAATCAAAAGCTAGAGTCAGACCTTCTACTACATCCTTGGCCCTCTTCTCATCAGCACTGTGGTGGTATCCAAACCCTGCTACGAACAGGAAGATTGTTAATGCAAAGACAAGTCCTATATGATTTAAGATTAACTTCATTACTATTTTCCAGTCTTAAGGAACTTGTTGATAAACCCATATACTATCTCCCTTGCTTTCTCTCCACCTGCGGAGACCAAAATCGCTAAGCCTAGGAGAAAGATATGATCTATCCCCAACGCCACTTGCCTATGGAATGCCACCATAGATACACCCCATCCAAAAGAACCACTTGTAATCCACTGAGCTAATGATTGCCTAAGATTAGCCTCACTCTTCAATGCTGCACCTGTCCCAGCAGCAAAGCTAACTAACCCTGATATCATTAAGAATTGCATTGGATCAGTTAGATCTATTTGACCTAGATAGATCATAGCAGCCAGATGGAATAATAAAAACTTGGTTGCGCTTGCAAACATCTATTATACTTTCTGTATTCATTCTATTATTCATTTCTCAGTTTGTTACTGACGATAGTAGCGTTGCTATTACCTAATCCTATTACTTAAAGTAAGAAGAGGAAGGGTTAGAACTATCTCCTAACCCCTCGTGCTTCATACTCTATTGTCCTGCTTCGTTAGCTAGATCAATGAAGCCAGCCTCATCAGGTAGCGATGCCTTTAAGGATTGTGCTTGAGCGATAACAGAATCTAGTCCAGCATTAACTGCTGCTAGGTATCCGCCGATGTTACCCTCTACTAGAGCTTCACCTTTATCTACTCGAAACTTTAGATCTGCTACAGCACTCTTCGCTGTATCTACAACCTTAGTTGCTGCAAGGTTAATACCTTGTGCTTGCCCTAAATATCCTCCAGCAGCCGATGCTACCAACTGTGTTCCGTTTACTGTTGCCATAATATATTATCTTTCTTTATTATTTAACTTAGGTTGCGTTAGCACTGCGACTCTTCTCTACCCACTTACTGATAGAGGATAGATACATGAGTTCGATACTATCTTCAACAGCATCAAGAACCATATCACCAGCACAATCAATATTACCTACAGAGTCTTGAACCGTTACAGTCCTAGCATCATTCTCAGCAGTTAGAACAAGGATCATTCCATCCTCTCCTCCGTTAATCGTAGCTAGATCATCAGCAGAAGCATCACCTTCTGTATCAATAGTGTGTCTAGATCCAGTAGCAGTAACCGCTGCTGTGGCTACAGTTAGCTCAGAGGTAGGAATAGTGATACGAGTAGCATTAACATAGCCACTCTTCTTAACTGAGAAGCCAGTTCCAACAGATAGAACCTGTTCACCTGCTGCTGCATTAGCATCTGCAAGATCTAGACGTTGGTGAGTAAGAAGAGGTGAGGCTCCAGTGTTAGTTCCATTCAAGCGGTTACTTGAAGCATCGATCCAATCACCGTCTACCTCGATGTTTCCAGGGCTTAGGGATAGGACGGCCCCGATCCGAGTTACGACACTACTATTTGACCAAGTTGCCGGGGTGTCGCCGCTCGCGACAAACTCCTCTCCATCAGCGTTGCTGGCAGCTCCTACGTCCGTAAAATCATCGGCTGTAATCCAGTTGGTTAGCCTGTATCGACTGCCTATTACGAGCGTGCCGCTAGTGAGATCTACCGCGCCGGCATACTGATCCGCAACCTCTGGCACGTTGTTGTTCGAAAGGCGAAGGATCTCGGCGGCTGTAAGTTCGCGGTTGAATATGATGCACGATTCAATGACTCCCTCGCCAAATAGAGCACCAGTGACATATTTTCCAAATGTCACCCCAGCAGTGCCGTCTTCCATCGCTTCATAGCTCGCGTTGTACGTTCCCGACGACGTTTGCAAACTTCCGTTCACGTAGATTTTTATGTTGCTCGCCGCCGACGCTCCACCAACTCCATCATAAGTGAAGGCCACATGAACGAATTGCCCCTCCACAAGTGCGCCCGTTGAGGCCGTTCCAATGACGTAAACCGCCGCGCTCACATCGCGGAACACGAGAAGTATAAAGCCGCTGGCATTAACTCTCCATGACCATTCGTATTGAGCTAGCCCGCTTTCTTTTCCAGCGATTTGGAACTGACCCGCCACATCGTCCACCCTGATTATTGCGCTGCCGGAAAAAGGTAAATCTGTAAGCCCACTGGTGTTAAAGCTTAACTTGGAAGAAGCAATAAGCCCTGTTGCTGTTGCCGCTGAGTCATCAACCCCGTCAAAATAAAGCCCATTGCTTGGAGCCTTCGAAAGCTGGCGATCGTTTACGTCCCCAATAGTCATTACATCCAACTCTGCTCTAGCAAGAGCTAATGTAGCGAAGCCTGCAATAACACTACCTATCCCAGCAGACTTGAACCAGATACCAGCAGCGTTCTTAGATACTAGATCTCCTCCAAGGAATACAATTCCTCCTCCACCAGCTCCGAAATCTACTGTTCCACCATCAGCTGCAAGATAACTAGCCCCAGCAACCGCAGCATCAGCATTAGCTAATGGGGGTGAATTAGTAGAAGCTACCCAACTACCCAAAGGTGACCAGGGATTAGTAAGTAGGTTCTCGTTTTGTTGAAACAGTGTATCTACTCGGGGAACCAGGTTCTCCATTACACTCTCTAGCGCAACAACACGCTTTTTAAGTCCGACATCTCCACGTGGCATAATAAATTCTTTCGTTAAACTTTAGATCTGATTAGAAGAAAAGGGCACCCTCAGCTATAAGAGTGCCCTTTCTTGTTTTCCAGCATACACAACAACCCAGGCCCAACAACCCGAACTGAAAGTCTTTTAATTAGGTGTGTAGTAAACGGTAGCAACTAGGTTGGTTGAGCTAACTCCACCTACACCAAAGGTAGTAAGTGTGAAGTTCGGAAAGGTAACAGTAGATGTGCTATTAGCAGGGATACTGATAGTTGACCGAATCTTATTGTAAGTAGGAGTAGAGGCAGCAGTTGATGTCTCTGTCTTCGTAATCTTCGTAGATACTTCTGAGTTACTTACACCGAAGATATTAGTCCAGGTGTTAGTTACTAGAGCAGTAGCAATATTGAAGTTAGTAAAGGCTCCGACACTGTAGGTTAGACCTCCTGTAATAGCAGCAGGAGCATCATAAAGGGTAAAGGTTGCAGTGCCAGCAGTGGCATTTACAATCTCTACCTTGGTTACAGATACGTTACCAACGATGATACTGTTAGTATCTACACCAGTAAATGTTGAATCCACTTGGCCTGCCTCAGCTACACCTAACAAGGTGAAGAGGAATGCCACTAGGAAGATTGTTCTTAGGAATTTAATCATAATTATCTTTCTTAAAGGTTACTAAAGTTTAGCTATCAGTTGAACCGAAGCGATTACGTCGGTATAGGACTGGAATACAGAACCTAGACGTTTGAGCTAGGGCAGCGAAGGTTGCATCAGCAATGAACTTCATAACCTCACCGTAGTTATTAACATCTTGGATACCACCACCATAGTTGATGAGGACGTTATCCGTTAGACGTGCTCGACCATTCCAGTTAAGCTTATTGAATCGACCTTCGCTCATAGACTGACCAGCAAAGGCAGCAGGAGGAGCACCAACAGAGATAGCTCGATAAGCATTAGCACCTGTAATGAATGCAATCCCAAAAGGAGCAGCAGCATAGTCAGGGTTAGGAATGGTTTGGTTATGGTTATCTCCACCAGTAGTAGAGGATACGATGATCTCAGGGACTGGGAAAGTTCCATCTGCATCTAATCGCAAAGGATACTGTTCTGACATGAAGTTCAAACGATTGAACAACGAACCGGTGAACTGGTTAGTAAGGAAGTTACTATCAGCACTCATCAAAGCCTTAGCTTCTTGATCGAAGATAAGGTTACTATACAAGGAGTTCTCACCAGTCATGATGTAACGATCAGCTACAGGTGCATCTTTCTTAGATACAGAGGTAAGCGAAGAGAAAGGCTCTGCTTGGATATCTTCTGAGATATAAGCTAGGCAACGATGGAAAGCTCGGAGGTTCATCTCACCACCTGTAGGAGCTACCTTAGAGATAGCATCCTGCCAGAAGGCAGTAGTCTTACCAGAAGCAGCAGCGATATCAACGATACCAGTTTGATGAGGAACAGAAGTAAGCTCAGATAGAGCAGTTCCAGTCCCCGTCTTACCTACGATAACCATCATAGGAGACTTATGTAGAGCTTGTGTTCTCAAGAAAGCTTCTTGAGCAACCATGATCTGACGGTTAATATCAGCATTGTTAAATGCGATATGAGTTGCAAAGTCTTGGAACTCTTGAAGGAAGTGGAACTGAGGTGATTCAAACTTGTGTCGTTGAACCAGAGCATCAGAGGTTCGTTCGAGGGTAGTGATAATGTCACGAGTTGCACCAGCTGTAATAGCATTAGGTGAGAACTGTTGACGAGTAACAGGAGAAGGTTCCTGAGCTACACCTCGAAGAGTAGTTCCTTGTTTGGGAGTCCAAGGAAGTGTTCCGTATAGCTTCTGCCATACGCTATATTGCACGGACTTCCGTGCTGACATCTTAGCAAAGTAGTAGGGAAGTTTGTTAAACTTGTTAACATCCTCCACATCCCACTGACGTGTTGTGATGGCTACATCAATATCAACTGGCATAATAAGTATCTTTCGCTTCTAGAAGTAAGGGTTGAACCTAGAGAGTAAATACTAAATTCAGAAAAGAATCTAATCTCTATTGTAATTGGTATGCCCTTACCTCAGAAGCGAAAGCACTTACTAGAAGTGCCTGAATTTATGTCCTACCTATTAGGAGCAGGAATCATGCCATGTTGCTAGTATGGCATAAGTTTATTATCTAAAGGCTAGGCATTCCCATCCCCTCGAAGTCATTGTCCTTGAACTCTTTAGTGTCACCATCAGCCTCTTTACTTCCTGCACCTGAGGTTACAGCCTTAGTTCCTGGTCCGGCGAGATCCTTCTCTACCTTAATCCCCTTGAGCTTAGCGATCTCTGCGTCCTTAGCAGCTAGCTGAGTCTTTAAAGCTTGGACATGGATAAGACCTTTACCTACGAATTTCATCATAGGATCTACCCTGAGTGAGAGAGGGAAAGCCTTAGCCACTTCATCCACAAACTTCTGTTGAGGTTTAGTGAGAGTCTTCATATCAGGGAAGACCTTATCCTCAGCAGCAGTTAGGAAGCTAGGTATATCCTTAGACTTCTCTTCATGCTCTTTCTTGATAGCTGCATAACGAGAGATCAGGGATTGCTTGTCTGAGTCAACCTTACCCATCTGCTGGTTAATCCAAGCTACGTGTTGAGGATCAGCTACATTTACTTCATCCCCATCCTCGTTCTTAGCTACAGTAGCAGCAATAGGTAATCTTTCTAGCTTACCATCTGCTCCTTCTTTCAGCCCAGTCCAAGCTTTACCTTGTGAGGCAAGCTGGAGTTGTTCTTGATAGAAGCCCTTGAGATCTTCTTGATCTGTAAGGTTAGCTAGGATCTCCTTAGACTCAGGAAGGATACGGTATGCTTCGGGGTTAGAGTAGATGTGCTGAGCAGTATCTTTGAGAGTAGCTGTTTCTGCTATTAGTAGCTTGTGCTCTCTAAGTTTAGCAGAGGTGTAGTTAAATGCTTCGTTAGGCATTCTTTTGAGGACTGCTTGTTCCTCTACTGTGAACTCAGAATAATCTCTCTTCTCTTTACCTGGCTCTACCTTCTCCTCTTTCTCCTCTGGTTCTTTACCTAGATCAGCTAAGACATCTTTCTCTTCTTCGCTGGAACTATCTTCAGATGAATCTCCTTCTTCTCCTTTATCTCCTCCTTCCTCTCCACCTGATTCATCTTCACCCTCGATAACCTCTGCTTCATCATCACTCTTCTTATTGGCTGAACCATCTTCTTCCTTTTCTTCTAGTTCTAATTCTCCTCCGAAGAAATCCTCTAATGATTCATCATCATTCATCAAGGTCTTCTCTTGTTCAACTGCTGCGTCTAGTGCTGCCTGTTCTTCTGGTGTCATATCTATTCCTCAATCATTTTAATTACTGTCTTGTAAACCTGTTCCCTAGCTTTAGCTATAGGAAGATCCTCTATATCTAGATCAACTAGCTTATCCCTATTGATCTCCCTCAACCCTTTGATCTGTTTCAAGAGATGGCTAGATAAAGGATGAGCTAACCATGCTCTCTTCTCTATATCTTGGGCTTGCTTGATCCTATCCTTCTCAAAGGTCTCTTCTTTCTGTTTAATCAATCCCTCTTTAACCTCACCACTTACGTGCCTACTCATTACATTAGCCTTCATCTGCTGCTACTCCTTTCATCTGTTGTATTTGCTGGTTTAGTGTTTCCCTCTCTTTAGGATCTAGTTCCTCTAGCATTCCCTCAGAGAGTAAAGATTCTAAGATATTAGCCGCAGAGCCTAGTTGACCCTTAAGCTGTTGGTTCTCCTTAGTAAGACCATTAACTCCTCCTCCATCGTTCAAGGCTTGCACATACTTATCAGAATGCGCTGGATAAGCTTCTCTTATCCAATCAACAAAGAATAGATCAGCCATAGGAGTAACAGATACTACTGGCCAATCCATCCTCCGCTGTTGAATCCTCTGCTGCTTCATCAGAGCATCCTTCTGAGCTACAGGCTCTATGTGCCACCTGCTATCCTTCAACTCTTCTGGAGCCTTAATGTCTAACTTACCATTCCTCCACCTGTTCAACATGATCCTCACAGCTCTAGTGACTGTAGAGTGGTAGGCTAAGTGGTAGACTAGGAGATCTTGGCTAGATGCTTGAGAGGTTTGTTGCTGAGCTGCGTTAGTCTCAGTAGCGGTTTTCCTATCTCCTCTACCTACACCTAAGAGGAAAGAGAACTGTGACTGCTCATCAGCATTCTCCTGGGAAAGATAAGAGAGAGCTTCGATAGAGGTGTTGTCTGGCCTCTGCACACTGTGAGAGGTGACAGGACGGTTAAGGATCTCACCAGCTTTAAGCTTTACATCTAGTTGCGCCGGTGCATCCCCTGAATCCTCTTCTGATAGTGCGTTAACACTAGCGTATAGGTTGCCACTTCTAACAGTTGCGTTGATGTGGGTAGATAAAAGGATAGTAGCAGCCTCTTGGATAGGACCACTATCCTCTGCAACACCACTAGCTTCTAGCACCCTGCCACTCTCAGGGAATGAACGGTAATACACGTCTATAGGATACTCAAACTCTTGTGCAGGGATAAGGTTAACCTTAATTACTGGATTACCTTCTTGATCTAAGATAGGTTGACCTACTACATCTAACTCAGGCTCCTCTTCCTTGTCACTCCTACCTAGATATAGAGGTTTAGGAGACTTTAGCCATGTGCTGGACCTAGTATTAGAGATCCAAGCATGATACACTACCCCATCTTGCTTGTAGTAACAGTGGTAGATATGGAAAGCATTCTCCTTAGGTCTAAGGGACTCCTGATCTACTATCTTATCCTTGATAGCCTTATCAGCTACAGACTTATTGAACTCAAACTTAGTAACCAACTCCCTTAACTTAGTAGGAGTAACAGTTAACCTCAATGCTATCAACTCAGCTGACTGTAGATCCTCTAAGTCAGAGGGAATGAGGACATCCTCTACCTTATATCTGATATTGTCTATGCTAGAAGGAGTATCTACGTTAAACTCCGTTACTATGTAGCTGATACCGTGGGAAAGGAAGCCTTGGATGTTGAGTATGTGGTTCTCTAGCCAGCTGTTAGTCCTCAGCAGTTTGGTAATCTCAGAATTAAGAGCATCAGGAGAGATAGTAGGGTCTATGGAGTTCTTAAGTGACACTACATCCTGCGTTCCTACTAAGGCTTCTAGGTAAGAAGGGATTAACCGCTTGATATTCTTCTTAATCATCCTCACAGGGGTGAGGAGTTCATCTTCTTGTAGGTCTTGAGAGGCCCTGAGTTCCTTATTGTCTACAGTGTAGTCAATAGTTCTCCTGTTACGCTCTACTTTGTCCTGGACTGTGCTCCAATCAGAGATAAGCTTGCCTAGGTTAGCACTAGTAAAGTCAAAATCCCCATACTTCTCTGGAGACTTAGGCTTTAGTTCCTCTGTTGACACATTAGTTACTGGTATTGCTTCGGTATTCATGATGGAAAGGTTATAGTCTACGGGAATAGGCGTTCACAAAGGTCTTAGGTCTAGGTTTATTACGTTCTAAGCTAGCACCTAACTTGATCTTAGGCTCTAATCCTTTAAGCATACGATCTTGATCTTGGTTAAAGGACTGGATACAGAGCCTTTTGAATTCATCGTCTATGTGGAGGAGTGAAGGTTCCTCTGGCTCCGCTTCTTTACCTGCTGTGAAGTAAGGAGCCTTAAGTCCTGCTAGTGCTAAGACGAATGCATCAGCTCTATCAGGTGACCAACCTTCTCTGGACTTGAGTTTCTTCTTATCCTCTAATCTAAAGCGACCAGTCTCTGAATGAGCTAATCTACGCTTAGTAAGTTGGGATATAGTCTTCTCATCAGAGAAAGGAATGATCTCTTTGTTAGAAATAAGAGAAGATGCGTTGAAGTATAGTTCTGCTCCACGGTTAAGGAAGATCTTACCGTTGAAAGGTTTAGAGTTATTAAGGACTCTTTTTAATCTCCAACCGTGGTTACGGATTTGATCATTAATACCTCTACCAACCCCGCCGTCATCAGCGTTGATGCGGTAGTTGACGGAGGTAGGATCTAGATCGTATTTGTTGAGGAGTAGTTCGTTGATCCTCTTGGCTGTGAGGGTAGTATCTTTCTCTACGAACCCCTCTAAGCCTACCTGCTTGTTACCTTTAAAGATAACCATAACAGTCTCATCTCCACCTGCTGCAAGATCTAGTCCTATACGAAAGAAAGGTTTATCTGTCTTGTATAGCATTGCATCCCCATGGATACAGGCAAGGAGTTCCTTGCGGTTAATGATGCCTTCGTCATTAGTAGATGCAAATTCCGCCCATAAGATAGAGCGGGTGATTGCTGAGTATTTACCATACTCTACTATGATCTTGTTGATCTGGTGTTCCTTGATGTGAGGACAATCCCTAACTGTAACAGTGAAGGTCTTAGCCATTCCACCTATACAAGACCGATAGAAGAACCCTTCATCCACATCAGTAGAGGATACCTTCATATACCGTTGAGCATCATGACAACGAGTAAAGGATACAGCTATCTTGTCCTTAATAGTCTTAGCTTCATCAGCTATGATAGTGAGGAGAGATCCTGGTTCTCTAGGATGCCAACCTTCAGCCTGCCCTGCTTCATCAGTAGCAAAGAAATCTATGTTACTATCTGTAGGTGCGAAGTTTAGCTTACGGTTCTGGATAGTCCACCACTCATTACCCTCTTCCTTATTCATGGAGAGAGCTAGATCCTTAATGTTACGACCAGTTTGTCGGTCAAGCTGAACACCAGAGGCAGAGGTAACTACTGTTTCTGCTAAAGGGAATAGAGCTGACCAGACGGCGCAAGGTGCTACAAGCATTGCAGTCTTACCGCTACCATTAGCAGCCTTGACGTTCATGTCGTTCTGAAGCTGATCCTGGTATTCCTTAGCGAAGTCTATAGATACGTGCTTCTGCCACTCATGGATAGATACATTACCAGCTAACACTGCTTTGTTATAGCGAGCAGTGAGGACGGCGGGATGAGCTATAGGTAGGACTGGTCTCCTAGTGGTTAGGAGGGGCGTAGTCTTGAAGACCTCTGGGGCATCGTAGTTCATGTATTAACTGTCATCGCCTCATCTAAAGCACTGTTGACCTCAGCAGTAGAGGATGTCTTAGTCTCACCATTAGGTAGCTCGCTGGGTAAGGTGAAGATCTTAGGCTCTGCTAACTCCATAGCCCTAGACAACTTCCTTACTTGATCAGGAACATCTATCTGTTTACCATCCTTCTCTAGCCACTCTCGTAGATCGGCGCCTGCGTTAATCCTTGCAGAAGGTAAAGCATCTGAGTCTTGAACGATATCTACTAAGGTGTTGATAATCATCTCCTCAATAGACATCTGTAGCTTCTTCTCTATCTGAGACTTGATCTGATCAGATGATTTAGCTGTATGGTTATTAACCCTATCCTCTACGCTAATAACTACAGACAGAGGAATGTCTAACTCCGAAGCTATCTGCTCCGGAGACATATCGAAGTTAAGAAGGGCTATGATCTGTTCTTCATTTACTTCACTCATGATATCTATATTTTAAAAAAGCGGGGACCAGGGAAAGATGAACTACAACTTCTAACCTCAGCAAACCTAAGCCATCCGCTTTCTCTCACTCCCACTCATAGCAGGGACACTCTCTATATCTAATCCATCTACCAACATCTGGCTCAATTTCCACAACCTAGTCCCTTCCATCTCCTTAACCTTATCCCCACCTAGAAATTTAACCATACAATCCTCTGGCACATTCATCCGGCGCAAGTGATCTCTGACTTTCTCTTCCTGGCTATTCATTCTCTTTTACCTTATTTCTAAAATTCTACTCTCTCCAGCTCTTACTACCTACCTATAAGCAAGTTCCGTGCCAACTCCTCCCTAACCTATAACTATTTCCCTTTACCCTATACCCCCTCCATCTCCTCGCCCCCACCTTAGTAAACCTTTCTAGCGTCTAACACCACCTTTCCTTTCTAGCTTATCTAACTAGCTTATCTAACTAGCTATCACCACCTCTATCTCTCCTATCTATCTCTCCTTTCTCTAACCTATAACTAAGTTACAAGAGTGGATTTCTAACATATTATTTCTGATGGTGTGGGGGTAACGCCAGAACCTTTTAGGGAGTCCCCCCCCCCTATATATAAGTCTGATCTTGGGTAGCTGATAGAAGTATAACTACTCTATAGTATAACTACTTCTCTAGTGATAAGAAGTATGAGGTATATCATACCAATTACTTCCTCCTTCCTCTTCTATAAGTCCTTATACTCTTCTTTATCTTCTTCTTTACTATAGAGAAGTAGTAGTAACTTTATAGAATACCCCTGACTATAACTATAATATTAAAATAATATATATATATAATAGTATATATACTTCACCAATACTTAATTCGTTATAGAGGAAGTAGTGAGGAAGGTGCCACAAAACCAAACAGTTGCCATACTTCTTAGTAACTAGCTACTTCTTTCTCTCAATAACTAAGTATAGAAGAAAGGATAGATACTTGTAGAAGGGAAGGAGAAAGAAGTAGTTATACTATAAGGAGAGAGAGAGATAAAGGACAGACCGGTCTGTTCTAAAGTGGGATGATTTGATGGAGACAAAGTGTCACAGTAGGGATATATGGGTCAAAATGGCACAAATAAGAAATGTCACACTGTGACTTTATGACGCAGTGTGACAGTCACACATGGGACTAGATGACGCGGACAGAGTTGTCTGTATATGCTAGATGTGGTATAGACAAGGTTGTCTGTATACAAGATAAGGGGTTGGTATGGTAGTTGCTAATGGTTAAATCTCGGAGATCGGTAGGGGAGAAATCCTACTG
>Ga0209403_10000716_pt1 | contig 47586 bp, 34 predicted proteins | sample ArcticOcean_MG_C_8_FD_187440 | JGI IMG/M metagenome (GOLD analysis project Ga0209403, IMG submission 187440) | Marine microbial communities from western Arctic Ocean - ArcticOcean_MG_CB11_86 (SPAdes) (version 2) | ecosystem: Environmental > Aquatic > Marine > Oceanic | place: Arctic Ocean... | reverse complement strand
CGGCTGAGTCGCTGCTGGGCGTGGGCATTGCCACTGAGTGGTTTTCTGGTGGCAGCAGTGCTCAGATTTTGGCGGGGCTGCCTGAATGGATTCCAAGCAAGCAGCCGGACCTGATTCAGTTCAACTGCGGGTTGCACGACGCCCGCTACTTCGACATCGCCGGGACCTATCAGCAGCCCATCGGCAACTACGAGTTGCTGCTAGGTGGGGTTGTGCGCTGGCTCCAGGCGAACACGGACGCCAAGCTTGTGTGGGCGACAACCACGCGGGTAATCGAAAACCGGATCACGTTGGAGTACCGACGGTCAGCCGAGGACGTCCTGGCGTACAATGCCGTCGCTAAGAACATCATGCAGGATGCGGGCATTTCGATATTGGACCTGCATGGGGTGATCGATGGCGAGGGGGCTACTAAAAATATCTCTCCCGACGGGGTGCACATGACCGATTCGGGCTACGCAGTTCTGGCCAAGGCCGTGTTGGACGGGATTAATGACCGGCTTGCGGGTCGGTAGACATTATCAAGAACGAAACGGATAGCAGGGGGAAACATGGATATTGAGGCGATCAGGCGTGAAATTCCGGCTGTTGAGGGTCAGAGTTACTTCAACATGAGCTTCGGTCCGAAGACACGGGCCGTCACCGACGAGGTTATCAGGATGACCCGTCTGATTGCAGAGGCCGGACCGCTGGCTCCGCCCGTGATAGACGAGATCGAACGCGTCTACGAGGGTGCGAGGGTGGACGTGGCCGAACTGCTGGGCGCTTCCACCAACGAGATCGCCCTGACCAGGAACGTCTCTGAGGGCATCAACATGGTCGCAACAGGCATCGACTGGGAGCCTGGCGACGAAGTGATAATAACCGACGAGGAGCACCCCGCGGGGTCGTTGCCCTGGATGAACCTGGCGAAGAGGCGGGGCGTGGTCATACGTAAGCTTGAGCTGGAGCCGTACGACACCGATGGACTGCTGGACCGGCTGGACGATCTGATTTCGGACCGCACGCGGTTGGTGTGCCTGAGCCATGTCGCCACAAAAACGGGCTATGTTCTTCCGGCACGTGAAGTGTGCGAAGTTGCCCGAGGACGCTCAGTTCCGGTATTGCTAGATGGGGCCCACGCGGTCGGGCTGATCCCGGTGGATGTTAAGGAGATCGGCTGCAGTTATTACTCAGGTTGCGGACACAAGTGGTTGCTTGCGCCGCAGGGCACCGGGTTTTTTTATGTCAACGAGTCTGAACTCGATAGTCTTGAGCTCGGATGGATAGGGGCGAGTTCCACTTCCGTCTGGGACCTGGATGCGCTCCATTTCGAGCCACTGGCCTCTGCCGCCAAGTTCGAGTTCGGGACGCGAGACAGGGCGGTGTACGGTGCGCTGTCCGTGGCTATCAAGTCTGCTCAAAAGATCGGGATCGAGCAAATAGCAGCGAGGAGCTGGGAGCTCACGAAACGCCTTCGGGACGGCGCCAGCGCGGTGTCTGGAGTGCAACTGGAGTCGTCCCTCGACCCTGGGGCTTCCGCTGCGATCACTCGCTTCGGCATATCGGCGTTTGAACGTCCCGACATCATGGAGTGGTTTTGGGACGAGCACCGGCAAATTGTCGCCGCGAGGGACGGGTGGATGAGGATCTCGACCCCCTACTTCCTACTGGAGGAAGAGGTCGATCGGTTCGTCGCCGCGCTGGGCGAACTCCAGCCTTGAGAATCTAGCCCGGCGTTGCATAGGTCAGGTCCCAGTCGCCCAGCTTGACAAGCGGCATGACCGGCGATGCCAGGCTAGGCTTGCCTGCCCGCACCCACGACTCGATCTCATCTTTGTGCCCCAGCCGTCTCAGGGCGTTCCAATGAGGTCCGTACTGGGAGCGGAAACGCGGGTCGGAGTCCCAGAGGAACAGGTATCCCACTCCAGCGGCGTAAAGACTAGCGGCCCTTTCGCGGAACGACTCCGGGCTCTGGACCCTAGGCATGAGGTTTGGGGCCAGCTTGCAGGGTGTTCCACTGGTGAGGGACAGGAAGTAGTCGATGTCCCTTATGTCTGTCCAGGATTCCGTCGAGCTCTCGAGTGTGGACCCCGACACGTAGGGAATCAGCGTGTCGACGAGACCCTCTTCAACCCATGCCTCCAGGTCGATGCCGTTGATCAGGTTCGCCTCTGGAGTTCCACCGACCACCGCCGACACCTCGATAGGCTTGGATAGGCCCCGCTCCTTCGCCGCCGCCGCCATCGCTTCCCTCACCTCTCTCATGAACTGGGTCAGGACACGGGCGCGGTACGACAGCCATCTCGCGTCCAGCGGGTTTAGCCGTCTGGGGTCTTCGCCGAACTCGTCGATGAAGCCCTGCACAACCGGCGGCTCGTACTCGACCAGTGGCGGCCGGCGATTGTAGAGGAGGCAGATCCCGTCGATGGGGAACTCCGCTATTTCACTGAGCAGGGAGACCACGAACTCCCGCGCCTCAGGGTAGGCGTAGGAGATTCTGGGCGTGGCGTTGCCAGATCGGTCGGTGCCTCTAAGCTCCGGATGTTTCTTGTAGAAACTGTCGCCGTGGTTGAAGTGGTCGTGCATCGGAGGGAAGTGGAACCCGCCCACGCGATAGCTGGCGTGGAGCTCCACTCCCTTTTCGTGGGCGTAGTCCAGGGCGATCTGGAAAGGATCCTCGTCGTTGTCGCGATGGGTGCGCCATGCCTCGACGCCCATTCGATAGTAGGTGAGGGCGAAGTCGTCCAGCCCATCGTAGGTAGGAACCCGGCCGATGCGGCTGAAGTAGTACATCAGGTCACCCATGCCTGATTCCAGGTACAGCCGGGAGAAGTCATTCTCCATCAGAGGTTCTATGTGGCGACGAATCTCCTCGGCAGTTGCGGGGCGATAGTCGTGGTTGAGACCCTCCGAATCATTGTGGGCGAAGATGCGGAGATTGCTCGTGTCTTGCCGGTCGGCTTGCCAGTCCTCGGCCTCACCTGATGACAGCGGAACGAGCTTGATGTACGCAAGTCTCGTATTGGATCCGTAGGTGTCTTGCATGTCCGCGGTCACTGCCATCTGGCCGACCTCGATCCCACGTTGTGACAGGTCAGCGACCTTCCAGAACAGCTCGTGGATCGACTCTCCATGCTCTTCGACGACAGGCTGCTTGAGCACCGAAAAGGTGTCATCTCCGGTTAGGCGTAGCCGTACTGCCACGATTGCCCTGCTGTCTGCCAGGATGCCAACGGAGATGGCGTGGGTGCCGGACGTATCGAGGGGGTAGGTAATATCGGGGGCGCTGGTCTCGGGGCCAGCGGTTAGCAGGGTGCCCGAGAGCGACGCCGTCTCGTATGGCATCGTGCGCCAGCGACCCTTGCGGGCCTCGGGGGACAGCGCGTCCGCCGGAAGGCATATGCCCATATCGGTGAGGTATATGGGGTCGCCGCTGTAGCCCCGATCAGCGAAGTAGTCGACCGTCGTGTGCTCGATAGCTGACCTCCTCGTGATCGCCTATTTGCCTAACGCCTTGGCGAGGGCTGCGCCCTGTTCTTTGCAGAAGTCCGCGACCATAAGCACATCGACGCCTATGCAAAAGTCTTTTACACCCATTTCGATGTAGGGGGGCGCTTCCTCCCAGCGGAGGATCTCAACCCTGGGCCGCACTCCCATCTTGATCGCAGTCTTGATGGTGTGCATCTCGGCTTGGACGACGTCGGGATGGGCGTAGTCCCCCGGGACTCCAATGCTCATGGAGTAGTCACCGGCCCCGAACTGGACCATGTCGATGCCTGGTAGTTCCAGTATCTCCTCCAGGTCGTCCACTGCGCCCTTCTTCTCGATCATCAGGGCCACGACGCTCTTCTCCACGTCCTCGACGTACTCTTTCATGCCCTTATAAACGTAGCCGACATCGCGCCTCATCCCAGCGCCAACGAGGCCCTGTCCTTCGGGGGTGTCTGGCTGTCCGGAAGCGATGGCGTGTTTGGCGTCTTCTGTACTTCGGACATCTGCGAACAGCAGGTTCTGGATCCCGGAGCCAAGGGCCCGCACCGCAAGGTATGTGCGCGGCTCCTGATCCAGCTTCATCATGGACGACATGTCGTCGAAAAGGTCGACGGCCCTGCCGAAGTTTTCGAGAGTCAGCAGATCGTGGGGCGCGTAGGTCCCGCTGAACTCTAGGTAGTCCATCGAGCCCGTGTGGCCGATGACCTCTACTATCCCTGGCCAGATTCCGAAAATGTGGGTGCCAATGGTCGGCTCGCCGGCGTCGAGAAGCTCACGAAGGACGTTACGAGATTTCACCGGTCATTCCTCCTACTTCGGCAGGGGTCTTGCTAGCCCCCGCGGCTCTGGGCAACCTTTCGGATGGCCTGGATGATGTCGGCGACATCATCCTCGGTGAGGGTGGGGACCATCGCAAAGTTGATGCCCCTGCTCATCAGCTCCTCTCCCACTGGCAGGACCATTTGCCTGTAGTCGATAGGCCTTTCGCGTCCGGCGTCCAGAGGGAAGCGGGTCTTGCCGTAGAGGTTAGGCTCCGCCAGGAAGGGGTTCCGGTACAGGGGGCCGATCTCTGGAGTCAACAGGTATGGACCGCCCAGGGGAACGCCCTCGGCAGTCACGGCCTCAGCGAAATCCGGTGCAGTCCATCCCATCCCATCTGCATTGATCGTGAAGCCAAGGTTCCAGTACGTGTTGCGGTCGCCTTCCCTCACCCTCTGAGGCACTATCCCGGGGATGTCCGAGAGGCCGTCGATGATGTTGCGGGCGTCGCGGATCTTGTTTGCAATGTAGCCGTCGACCTTCTTCATCTGAGACAGGAGGAGGGCCGCGATGATGTCGTTGATCTTGTAGTTCGGCGCCAGGAAGTAGTTGGCGTAGGGACGTCCTTCGAAGGGGCCGTTATCTCGGGGCAGCGCAGCGTCACGGAAGAGTATCGCCCTGTCCCACAGTGCCTTGTTGTTGGTGAGCACTATGCCGCCCATGCCAGCCGAAAGGTGTTTGCCGCCGAAGCTGAACCCGGCGATATCTCCGAAGGTGCCAACCATCTGACCTTTGTGCTCGGCGAAGGGAGATTGGCAGCAGTCCTCGATCAGCCACAGGCCGTGGCGGTCGGCGATTTCCCTCAGAGCGGTCATGTCGCAGGGGTTCCCGAACAGGTGCACGGGCATGATCGCGCGGGTCCGAGGGGTGATCTTTCGCTCGACATCCTCGGGGTCCAGGTTATATGTGTCGTCTATGTCGGCGAATACGGGGACGCAGTTGTGGAGCAGCGTCCCGATAATTGTGCCCCCGGAAGTCCAGGGTGTCGTGATGATCTCGTCGCCTGGATCGGGGTTGATGGCTGCTACGCAGGTGTGCATCGCGGCCGTACCGGCGTTCACCGTCACGGCATATTTGACCCCGTGGCGGTCGGCGAATTCGCGCTCGAACTGGTCGACCTTAGGTCCCTTGCCGACGTCACCGGAGTGAATCACCTCCGCGATGGCTGCCACGTCGGCGTCACCGAACTCGTGGCCGGGTCCAAAGGGTTTCGATCGTACCGGCGTACCGCCGTCTATCGCCAGTTGCTGTTTCATCTGAAAGGCCTCCTAGTACCAATCTGTATAGTGACATTCTGAACGCGCTAGCCTGGAGCGTGGCGCGGACGGGGTGAGCCTACCGCCGGTTCGGATGCTTGTCAATGGTAACCGGCTGGTGCATCACCGCACACGCTATCCCGACCGGCAAAAAGAGAGCCCCGAGTGCTCAGCACTCGGGGCTCTAATATTTCATTCGACACTGGATGCGGGCCTCGGCCCTACACCTGGTGGATGCTTACTCCAGAAAGTCGCGGAGCTTCTTGGATCGGCTCGGGTGGCGCAGCTTCCGGAGTGCTTTGGCCTCTATCTGCCGGATGCGCTCGCGGGTCACACCAAAGTCCCTGCCAACCTCTTCCAGGGTACGCTGCCTGCCGTCCTCAAGGCCGAACCGAAGCTGGAGGACTCGCGCCTCGCGCTCGTTGAGGGTGAACAGGACATCGTCGACCTGCTCCTTCAGGATCATGTTCGAGGCGGCCTCGGATGGCGCCAACGTGTTGCGGTCTTCGATGAAGTCGCCCAGGTGGCTGTCGCCCTCCTCGCCGATGGGCGTTTCGAGAGAAACGGGCATCTGGGAAATCTTTAGTATCTCCCGTACTTTCTCGGGCGAGATCTCCATGCCCTTGCCGATCTCTTCGCTGGTCGGCTCTCGCCCATTTTCCTGGACAAGGCGGCGACTGGCGCGCAGGAGCTTGTTGACCATCTCAAACATGTGAACAGGGATGCGGATCGTCCGCGCCTGGTCAGCAATCGCACGCGTGATGGCCTGGCGAATCCACCAGGTCGCGTAGGTGCTGAACTTGTAGCCTCTGCGGTAGTCGAACTTCTCGACTGCGCGGATGAGCCCGATGTTGCCTTCCTGGATCAGGTCCAGCAGAGACAATCCTCGGCCGATGTACTTCTTGGCGACGCTGACCACCAGTCGAAGGTTGGCCTCGGCAAGGTGTCCTTGCGCAGACTCGCCTTCGTCCTTGATCTCGGTCAGGTGGTCATGGAACATCCGCTCGAACGGGTCGAGTCGGCTGGTGAAATCTAGCTCGTTCAGCTGCTCTTTTATGTCTGAGAGCAAGGAGTCGCGATCCACGATCTCTAGGGCGTCCTCAGGAAGCAGACGGCTATCCAGGGAGAGGGCCCGTATTTCGGCGGCGACCTCCAGGGGTTCCTTGTTCAGTACATCCCCGACGAAATTGAGCAGTTCCTCTAGAAGGTTGCCGTCGAGGGATTCCCGCATGGCCTTGTCATCAACCACCTCGCCGATGGTCCGCTCACCGGACAGGCCTGCAAAACGACTGATTGCGTCGCTAAGGGGCGCAGCTTCGGAGGTGCGGCGTAGAAGCTGCGTGACCACCTGCCATGCCCTGGGGGGACGACCCTCCGGGCTGGTTAGCTCTTTCTCGATCATCTCGATGTGCCTGGCAGACTCAATCGCACACGCCAAGACGCGCTCTTCGGCCGCCTTCAGAAGGCTTACACGACCGATTTCGCGCAGGTACAGGCGGACCGGGTCGTCGATCATCTCGGTCGTTTCCAGGCCCTGTTCCCAGGTACTCTGTGTTCGGCTTCGGGAGCCTTTGCCGGACCGTTTGGACGTCGAGGCGCTAGAGTCTATATTGCTGCCTGCTTTACCGAGTTCGTCGTCGCTGGAGTTCATCTGTTTTTCAGTCATATTTTTTCACGCTGCCATAGGATCGCCATATTCGGCAATCGACACCTCTCAGACATACCACATCGGATCCTCACTGGAAATTCCAAGATCAACATGACCGGAAACCACCACGGTGAGAACCTTTTGCTACTACCATGCTACTCCGACTGGAGGCTACTAGCAAGTAACAGACGTGATTTGAAGCTAAAATGGGTGCCAAATATCTCCACTTGGTCTCACTAATTAATCATTTCAGTACAGTGAGGCTGTCGTATCGATCGGTGGCCTTGTCCAATATTTCGGGCACGTCCTCTTCCAAAAGGTATCGTTTCTCCACGAGGCTCAGCGCGGCGTCTTGGACCAGGCGCAGGTACTCCTCTTTGGACGCATACCTTTCCTCGATTGAAGGGCGAGGGTCACCCGAGGACTCTCGATCCTTCTGAGTGGCGGCGAATGGGAGCGTCCAGCCTGACAGGCCGCCGGACACACCCATTATCAGGTCTGGATTGCCGTTGTCCGGATGGCGTAGGTTCCAACCTGTGTAGGTTGCCAAGGGCACCTGGAGGTCAGGGAGGCGGATCCCTGCGATCTCGTTGTAGGCGGCGTCCACATTCGACACTAGCGCCGGGAACCCCTGACCCAGATCCGGCGGAAGGGTGGTCGTGCGGCCCAAATCCGACTCCGCCCCGTGGTCGAGCCGCATGGCGTGCGTCGGCCGGGGAATTGGCTTTACGCCGGGGAGCGCCGCAAATCTTGGCGCCAGATCGGAGGTGTTTACGGCGGTTCCTGCGTCCAGGCTTGGGTGTTCGCTGGGAGGGGACGCTTCACCCGTCGAAACCCATCGGTGAAGACTACTCAGGGCTGCTCGAAGCAGCGGATTGTAATCGACTGCGTTGAATGGTAGCTGACCGCGTACGCCGTCGCCGGCGCGTCGCTCCAGCGGAGGGAACTCGCCCGAGCCGTGCTGGGTGCCCGCAAAGTGGTACCGGCGTACTGACTCGTGCTCCGGAGCATCGGACATATTTTCCAAGTTGGTGTGGATCAAGGCGGCATCTCCCCGCCAGTACTCCGACGAAGTGTTTATGAACATTATTTTGGGGACCGATCCGTGTTCTTCCATATGAGCGAGCATCGAGGCCGTCTCGCCAGTCGCTGGGTCTATCTGTGGCGTATCCGTGAATGGGAACAGCTCGGGGCAAATGAAGCAGATGTCCTTGGACGGCTGGCCGAAACGCAGGTTGAACTCCCCTCGCATGGCCCCAGCCACGTGAGCGATGATGCCATCCAGCGCCATGCGTCCAGCCTCGTCCTCGTTCAGACCCAGGTGAACATACTGTCGCAGGAACCGGCCGCACTGTGAGCGCCCAAATGCATAGGCGTGGGAGATAGCGCCCGCCATAGGGTTGTCGTCCAGGTCGCTGTATTTAAGATAAGAGGCGATGTCTCGCACCGCGGCCATGCCCAGTCCCACGATCACGCTGCCCACGCTTTTATAAACGAGCTGGTAGATTCGACCGGGCTGAAATCCGGACGACATCGCCAGAAGCCATTCATCGGAGCCTGGTGTGCTGTCCCTGACGAAGGACCAGTTACTGCGATCGATAAGAACAGGTGCGTCGTTGGGGTGGTCGCTGACATACAGGGCTGCAGTTGGCTCTTCGGGGTCCACCGGCGGATGCGTACTGTGGTCGCTGTGGGTGAGCCGCAGCGTGTTTGTAGGGACGTCGACCTGGTACCAGCCCAAGATGTTGCCCTCAAGCGACTGCCCGTCCGGGCCGAGGGCCTCCGGCGTGGTTCTCATCCCGACGAGGCCCGGCGCGTCCGGGAGGTCCGGCTGCCACCCACACCACACCAGTGTGTATCCGTGGCGCATCAAAAATCCATTCCCCGATTGCAACGATTCAAGTGGCTGCAGGTTGGGGTCGGTGCTGTTGAAGTTCTTGAGGATGGTCTTGTTGCCGCGGTTGACAACATCGAGGAGCAGGGCCCCATTCCCTTTTTTCGGATCTGCCGGGCAGAGAAGGGTGAAGTCTGATGAGAATTGAACGTTGCCGTCTGGATCACGTGGGGCTAGACCGACGTCTGTGATGGGGATGTTGACGTCGGATAGGGGATCGATGGAAAAGTGCGCCGTTCCCTCAAGCAATTCATACGAGCCAACGTCGCCGAACGATACGCCGCCCTCGAAAGGGGTTCGACGCTTTATCTCCAGGCTTGCTACTGCCATGAGTGCCTCCCGCGTCGTGATCTCAGAGTTCGGATGAAATGCCAACGTGTCGCCGGGATGCCAAAAGACTGCCCCGTTGCCAAGAACTTAAACCCTTGGCAACGGGGCGAATCATTGTTGTCGTTAAAGCTTACTTGGCTGAGGCCGCTCCACACACGGTGTCCACGACTAGTCGGGTGACGGTGTAGGGGTCCATGTTGGCGTTGGGACGCCTGTCCTCGATGTAGCCCTTCTGGTCTCGTGCAACCTGCCAGGGAATCCTGACGGATGCCCCTCTGTCGGACACGCCGTAGCTGAACTCCTCGAACGAGCGAGTCTCATGCAGGCCTGTCAGCCGTTCTTCGATGCGGTCACCGTAGTTGGCGATGTGTTCTTCGGGATTCGTTCCCAGGGCTTCTGCGGCGGCGACGCAAGCATCGTAGTTCTCTCTCATCTGCCTGGTCGAGAAGTTGGTGTGCGCGCCCGCGCCATTCCAGTCGCCTCTGACCGGTTTCGGGTCGAGTGAAGCGCTAACCTCGAACTCTTCACCTATGCGATACAGGAGCCACCTGGCTATCCAGAGCTGGTCGCTGACCTCTATGGGGCTAACCGGACCTACCTGGAACTCCCACTGTCCGGGCATTACTTCTGCGTTGATGCCGGAAATATCTAGACCTGCTTCGAGGCAGGCCTCGAGGTGTGCTTCGATGACAGGGCGGCCGAAGACCTCATCTGCACCGACGCCACAGTAGTACCCACCCTGAGGAGCGGGGAAGCCGTTCTCCGGCCAACCCAGCGGGCGAGTGCCCTGGAACAGGGTGTATTCCTGCTCGATGCCAAACCACATGTCGAAATCCGCGTACTTTTCTGCGGCGGCCACGCATGCAGCTCGAGTATTGGACGAATGCGGTGTCATATCAGTGAGGAGTACCTCACACAGGACCAGTTTGTTGTTTCCACCGCGAATGGGGTCCGGGCAAATGTAGACGGGCTTTAGCACGCAATCCGAGTTTTCGCCTGGTGCCTGCTCGGTGCTCGATCCGTCGAATCCCCAAATGGGCGGCTCTTCGCCGTCTCTAACAATCTTGGCTTTGCATCGCAGCTTCGCGGTAGGCTTCTGACCATCGATCCAGATGTACTCTGCTTTGTAAAAACCCAACAGTCGGACCTCCATCCTTGATATTTGAGCCGATTCGGTCGCGCCTCAACGCGCGTAACGCGGAGTCATCGCGTGGGCCCATAGTGTCACACGACAGGCCCGATGACTGTGCCCGAATCCCCCCATTTTCCCATGCCTGGGATGAGGGTAGTCGTCAGGTGTTACACGGGTATTGCGAAGATGTTAAATAGATGTTTCAAACTGGTTCAGGGGGAGGCGAACCGGTCGGAGGATCTGATAGAGCGTGGGGCGCGGGCGAGAGGATACGACACAGGCTCAGCCCTGGCGCGCGAGACCGTATTCGAGAGCGGCGTCCTGGATCCAGGAAAGCAGATACTCAGCGAAGCTGCGCCGTACGACCAGGTCGAAGGTGGGCACGTCGTCCACGTACATTATGGTTCCCATCGCCTTCGCAACCAGGGTCTGGGCGCACCGCCCATGTCCGAAAACCGTGGGATGAAGATCCAGCGTGCACCCCTTGGCCAGGAGGTCGCGGGCGCTTGGTCCGCTGATGCGAATTATTGTCTGCCCGCCGGTCTGGTCTGTGATGGAGGTGTGCATGTCGCCCAGGGCAGACTCCATCGATGCCACGATGGAGCTCTCATGATCCGTTGGGGTGATGATCAGCCATTCGTCCGGGCCTAGCCACACTGCTGTGAGGCCGGCACCGTGGGAGACAGTATTGGGTATCAGGGGCAGGCTAAAGCCCAGGGCCCCTTCCACTGCCTTTAGAAATGCGTCGTAGCCGGCATCCCCACGAAGGTTGACATGGCCAAGGAACGGGCGCTCTCTGATCTGAATACCAGACTGGGCGTTCGCTTCGGTTGCGAACCCGAGCAGGGGGGACTCTCGGCGTACTTCGCTAGACATTCTGGCGCTCCCCTTTGGGGTCATAGAAGACTGTGTCCGTGACATGGGCCTTGACCCTACGACCATCTGCCAGTGGGACATAGACGGCGTCACCGGTGCGACGGTGTCCGTCCTTCAGCATGGCAAGGGCTATCGATCGCCCCAGTTTGGCACTGCGATAGCTGGACGTGACGTGGCCCAACATGGGCATAGGAACCCCGGTGGCATCTTCTTCCACGATCTGACCCCCTTCGGGGAGCACAGTGGAAGGGTCCTCGGTGAGGAGGCCCACAAGCTGCTTCCTGTCCGTGCGGGCGGTGTGCTCTCGTGACAGCGACCTCTTGCCCAGGAAGTCCTTGCGTCCTGAGACCATCCCTGCGAATCCCAGATCGGCAGGGGTCATGGAGCCGTCGCTATCCTGCCCGACGATGACGTAGCCCTTCTCGGCCCGCAACAGGTGCATGGCCTCGGTGCCGTATGGCGCAATACCCACCCCCTGTCCGGCGTCCATTGCCGCCTCCCAGACGGCCCGGCCATAGTTGGCGTTCACGTTGATTTCGTAGGAGAGTTCCCCTCCGAAGCTGACCCGGAATATCCTCGCCGGGACTCCCGCTACCGTGCCCGTTCTGACTGAGAGGAACGGGAATTCATCGTTGGAGAGGTCCACATCACTGCACAGCCTGGCCAACACGTTGCGGCTACGAGGGCCGTTGAGGGATACAGTCGCCCAATGATCGGTGACCGAGGTCAGATAGACCTTGAGGTCCGGCCACTCGGTCTGGAGCCAGCGCTCCATCCACGCCATCACGTTAGCGGCCCCCGAGGTGGTCGTGTGCATCAGGTAGTGGTTCTTGCCGAGCCTCGCGGTGACCCCGTCGTCCATGACCATGCCGTTTTCGTCCAGCATGAAGCCGTAGCGGCAGCGGCCGATGGCAAGCTTGGCGAAACCGTTGATGTACAACCGGTTCAGGAACTTGCCCGAATCCGGGCCCTTGATGTCTATCTTGCCGAGTGTCGAGGCGTCAACGATGCCGACGGCGCTTCGTACAACGCGGCACTCGCGTTCGACGGCCTCATGCATCGACTCTCCAGGGCGCGGGTAGTACCAGGGGCGTTTCCACTGGCCCACGTTCTCGAACAGCGCCCCCGCGTCCTCATGCCACTCGTGGAGAGCCGTTTTTCTGACCGGGTCGAACATATCCCCCAGGTCTCGCCCTGCGATTGCTCCGTAGGTTACGGGCGTGTAGGGCGGACGAAAGGTTGTCGTGCCCACGGACATGAGGTCGGTCCCAATCGTGTGGGCCAGTATGCCGATCACGTTGATGTTCCCGAGCTTCCCCTGGTCCGTGCCCATGCCAGCAGTTGTGTAGCGCTTGAGGTGCTCTACGGACTCGTACCCCTCGCGGGCCGCGATGAGGATGTCGTCTGTCGTGACATCTGCCTGGAAGTCCACAAACCGCTTGTGGCTTCCCCCGCCGTCGGACCGGGCTGGGATTTCCCACATAGCGTGGAGGGGTTCTTCGGCTACATTTCCTGTTACGGGAATCGTCGATGCGGGCTTGCCGTCTCCGAACCCAGCTGCTAGTGCGGCCTCAGCGCCGACCGTGAATCCCTCTACGAGGCACTCACCCAGTGAGAACGTTCCGTTGCATGAGCCCGCGGACCGCTCCGCCTGCACGGGAGGTCCCGGCAAAAAGCAGGCCTTGGCCTCGTCGAATCGAGGTCGCCCGCCGGACTGGGAGTGGAGGTGCACGACTGGACTCCAACCCCCGGATACGGCCAGTAGGTCGCACTTGATCTTTTTTAAGCTGCCGTCTGCAACCCCGTCGCCGTTGAGTCGCATGATATCCACGCCCCGGACATGCCTGCCACCACGCACGTCGACGACTGCATGGCCCGCCAGTACCTCAATACCCATCTTCTTGACGCGCTGCGGCAACTCGCCTTTGGGCTCTGCGCGCACGTCGACTACGGCGGCCACGTCGCCGCCGACACCGTCTAGATCAAGGGCGGTCTGGTAGCCCGCGTCGTTGTTGGTAAACACCACTGAGCGCTTGCCAGGTTTGACGGCGTACCGGTTCAGATACGTGGACACTGCCGAGGCCAGCATGACCCCTGGACGATCATTGTTGCCGAACACAAGAGGCCGCTCGATTGCGCCGGTGGCGAGGATGACCTGTCCAGCGCGGACCCGCCATAGACGTTGGCGGGGAGAGATGGCGCTGGCCGAATCGAGGTGGTCGGCCACCCGCTCGAGTATGGTCAGGAAGTTGTGGTCGAAATAGCCGGCGACGGTGCTGCGCGGCAGAAGTCGCACCTCATCCATCCCCGCAAGTTCCTTCAACGCCGACGCTACCCACTTCATAGCGGGAGCGTTGTCGATCATGTAGGTGGTGCCGAGGAGGCTGCCTCCGAACTCGTTCTGTTCATCTGCCAGGATGACACGGGCCCCACTCCGGCCCGCTTCCAGGGCGGCGGCGAGCCCTGCCGGGCCGCCACCGACGACCAGTACGTCGCAATGGGCGTTGTGTTTGTCGTAGCGGTCCGGGTCGGGCTCATCCGGAGATACGCCGTACCCTCCGGCCTTGCGAAGCTGGTGTTCGTACATGGGCCACAGCTTTCGGGGCCACATGAATGTCTTGTAGTAGAAGCCCGGAGGGAGAAATCGAGATATCAGGCCCGTCGCTGCCCGAACGTCGAAATTGACGCTGGGCCAGCAGTTCACGCTGGACGCCACCAGCCCATTATGCAACGCAATCTGGGTGGCCTGTACATTTGGCACCGAGTAGGGGCCTTCGCCAAGTTGTACCAGCGCATTGGGCTCTTCCGAGCCGCTGGCCACAATCCCTCTAGGACGGTGATATTTGAAGCTGCGAGCTACTAGATGCACGCCGTTCGCCAGCAGCGCCGAGGCGAGCGTGTCGCCTCGATATCCCTGGTACGTCTCGTTGTTGAACGTGAAATTGATGGGCGCGCCACGGTCGACGCGACCGCCCTCCGGAAGGCGATGAGACTGGCTCATTGCTGAGCACCTCCGGGTGGGCTCTCCCCGGCCTTGTACACGGCATCGAACTTGTATGTGACAGTGTCGCGCTGGGCATTGAACCAGCGTCTGCACCCGGCTGTGTGACACCATTGTTCGCGGTGGCTGCCCTGGGGATTTTTGCTCATGAATAGGTAGTCGGCCCACTCGGCGTCCGAGATCTTCTCGGGCTTCGGTGGACGGATGATATGTGCCTCGCCCCCATAGGCGAATTCGGTTTCATCCCGGGGGCCGCACCAGGGGCACGGTATTAGTAGCATCTCGGTCCTCTATTCCACCTTCTCAATGAGCCACACCCGCTGCGCCATGCTCGTCGATGAGATGGCCCGTGGTGAATCGTCCAAGGGAGAAGGGCGCATTGAGGGCGTGAGGCTGGTCGTTGGCTATGGTGTATGCGTAGACCCAGCCGGAACCCGGCGTGGCCTTGTAGCCTCCTGTCCCCCATCCACAGTTGAAATACAGCCCATCGACCGGTGTCTTGCCGATGATGGGACAGGCGTCGGGACATGTGTCGACGGTGCCGCCCCATTGGCGCATGAGCCGGAGACGGCTAAATATTGGGAACATCTCCACGATGGACGAGATCGCATGCTCCAGGACGGAGAAGCTGCCGCGCTGTCCGTAGCCGTTGTATGCGTCGATGCCTGCGCCCGATAGGATCTCACCGCGGTCGGTCTGGTTGATGTACATGTGAACGGCGTTGGACATGACTACAGAATTCAGGACCGGCTTGATGGGTTCGGAGACCCATGCTTGCAAGGGGTGGCTCTCGATAGGCAGCCGGAAGCCGGCCATATCGGCCAGCACACCCGAGTTGCCGGCGACGGCCACTGCGACCTTGCCCGCCTTTATGTACCCTTTGGAGGTATCGACGCCGGTCACCTTGCCGTTTTCACGGCGTATGCCCGTGACCTCGCAGTTTTGTACGATGTCGATGTTCAGGGAGTCGACAGCTCGGGCGAAGCCCCACGTCACCGCGTCGTGACGGGCGGTGCCGCCTCGCCGTTGGTACGATGCCCCCAGCACCGGATAACGGGCCGTCGGGGAGGTGTTGAGAATGGGCACCAGCTCCGCGACTTCGGCCGTCGTGATCAGCTCGCTGTCTATGCCGTTCAGTCTGTTGGCGTTCACTCGGCGGGAGATGTCCCTCATCTCCTGGAGGCTGTGGCCCAGGGCGATCACGCCACGCTTGCTGTACATCAGGTTGAAGTTCAGCTCCTGGCTCAGGTTCTGCCAGAGATTCAAGGAAAACTCGTAGAGGGCCGCCGACTCGTCCCACAGGTAGTTGGAGCGAACGACCTCTGTGTTGCGTCCGGTGTTGCCCGCGCCGACGTGGTCCTTTTCGAGGACGGCGACATTGGTGATGCCGTGTTCCTTGGCCAGGTAGTAGGCAGTAGCCAGGCCGTGGCCGCCCCCACCTACTATGATCACGTCATACTCAGGTTTGGGTTCTGGGCTCCGCCACGCCCTAGGCCACTTCTCGTGGTGGCTCATGCCGTTTCGGACAAGGTTCAGAAGCGAGTATTTCAGTAGTTTCTCTGCATGGCCGTCACCGGTGTGGATTCTCTATCTGATGATGGTAGGGATACGTTGCAACGCTGTCAATCATGTTTTGATGCCAACTCACGTCAAGGAGAGCCGAGCCCACATCATGGTTAGCAGGCTCCTCTACGGAGGACCTTCCCTGGCATCGCGCCTGTGTGTTTGTTTTCGTCTACTACGGCAACCCCACTGACGAACACGTAGGGAATCCCGGTGGGATATTGGTGCGGGTCTTCCCAGGTTGCGTTGTCGATCACTGTCTCGGGGTCGAAGATGACCAAGTCGGCCACCAAGCCCTCCTTGACCAGTCCTCGCTCCTTCATTCCCAATCGCACTGCCGGAGCGCCGGTCATCTTGTGCACCGCAGACTCCAGCGTCAGCAGGGCGGGCTCCTCGCGGACGTAGCGCCCAAGGATGCGCGGGTAAGTGCCGTAAAACCTTGGGTGTGGGAGGGCGTTGGCGTACGGGCCGGTCGGCGATACTGCCCGTCCGTCCGACCCGATCATCGCGAGGTCGTGGCTCAGGAAGTATCGCACGTCATCCTCGTCTCGATTGTGGACGCGGGTGGGCACTGAGCCGCCCTCCTCCTCGAGGAGCTGCAACACGACCTCTGCTGGCACTATGCTGCGAATCTGTGCGATCTCTTCGATGCTTTTTCCTATCATCGGCCGGTTCTCTTCGGTATTTGTGTATGCCACGTGCCAGGTGTCCCACAGAGGCTCCAGTCCACCAAGACCAGCGGCTACTTCCTCGAGAATGCGGGGCCTTGTATTTGGGTCGCGAATACGAGCCACGAAATCGGCGATGGACCCGGTCTGAGCCCATAAGGGGACCAACTGATTGAAGCCTGCCCCGGCTGCGGTGTATGGGTACACGTCGTAGGTGATGTCGAGGCCCTGCTTTCGAGCCTCTACCAGCAGTTCCAACATGACCGGACCCTCGCCGAAAACGCGGCGGTCGGTGATGGCCATATGAGAAAACTGCACGGGTATATCAGCCCTCAGTCCAATCTCGATTGCCTCCTCGATCGCCGAAAGATGATTGCCGTTCCCCACACGTGCGTGGGTAACGTAGAACACCCCGTCGTAGCCGCTGACAGCCTTGCAGAGCTCCACCACCTCGTCGGTGTTGGCATAGCCGGAGGGTGCCAGAGACAGTCCTGTGGAGAGCGAAAATGCGCCCATCTCCATCGACTCTTCGGCGAGTCGCTTCATCGCGCCCATCTCATCTGCAGTCGCACGGCGGTCTTCGGTGGCCCCTGAGGCCACCTGGAGCGCGGCGTTCCCGAGTTGAGGGGCGACGTTGATGCTGACCCCATTGGAGTCCATGTTTTGCGCCCACTCGTCCAGCGTGTTCCAGGTCCAGGGGACGCGTCCGATCAGCGTCTTGCCCATGTTGTCCTGGAGGACCTTGGGTCCGGCGTCGCCGCCGGGGAAGGCCGAGTAGCCGCAGTTCCCCACGACCTCCGTGGTCACGCCCTGGTGGGCCTTGCTCTCGCCGCCGGGGTCGTCCAGCAAGGTCACGTCGGAGTGGGCATGCATGTCGATGAAGCCGGGCGAGATTATGTGGCCGGTCGCGTCGATGCGCCTTGCCGCCTCGGCGTGACCCAAGGACCCGATGGCCGTAATGCGTCCATCGGAAATACCCAGGTCAGACTTGTATCGAGTGGTGTTCGTGCCGTCGACTATAGTGCCGTTCAAGATGAGGGTGTCGAATGACATCGGTATCTCTCCTAGGTTTTTCCTGGCCCCAAGGACCGGCTGCTATTTGAACTGCAGTGAGTATAGATCGGCGTCGCGCAGGGCGAAGCGTAGGCGCACGGGCTGGCCTGCGAGGGCACTCACGTCGGTTGCGCCATTCCATGACACGGTCCGCTGCAGGTCATCCCCATACACGACGTCGCAGTCCTCGACGCTAAAACCATCGAGGGTATGTCCGTTGGCGTCCTGCATTTCGACTCGGATGTCTCCTGCGATGGAGGACGAAAAATTCAAGACCAGTTGGCTCCCGTCGAACACGACGGGATGAGTGAGCAGTTCGCCGCCATCCATTTTTGCGGCGACGGAGACGAATCCGTCTACGCGAATCGTGTGACGTCGTAGTCGCTCTGTAATACCCATTTGATGACGGGCCTCTGTCACGTATACCGACAACTCGTCAGGCGCACCTTCGATGTGTGATGCGGTCTCGACCAGCCCCCAATTCTGATAGTTGTCGCCGTAGAACCACCCGCCTGTGTCCCGGAGACCCGGGCGGATGAACGACTCAGGCCATATGTTGAAGTTAAGCCCGTCCCGGCTGGACATGAACATCCCGTCAGTCATGGCGGTGCCTTCTCGGATGTTGCTGCTGGCGCGCAGGCGACGGAGATCAAGCTGAGGCAGTTTCTTGGCCGACTCTGTCCAGCCACGGTCGACGTAGCGAGTGGGGAACCCCAGGAAGATGTGCGGGGCGCGATAGTAGGGTATGACCTGGTTCGTATATAGCTGGCTCGTCCGCCCTGGTGAGTAGTTCAGCCAGGCTGGGTCGGGCCAGTTGAGGAAGTCCTTAGTGGTCGCAGTCTTGATGTCGCGCCCGTTTGCGTTGTCGTTTTCGTCACGGCCTGGGCGGAAGTCTCGGTGGTACTCGCGGTACTCGCCCCTGACCGTGTCCCAGAAGGCCAGGTTCTGGGAGTCGAATGCGCCATCGGTGATAACTAGATCGTCGGACATCATCGACCAGTGAGTGCCGTCGTGGGACTTGAAGGCGTGCAGTCCGTTGCGCTTGCCTTTCTCATCATGACCTGACGCCAGCGCCTTAAATTTTGCGTCGGGCTCGCAGTCCGGGTTGGCGTCCTTGAAGACCGCGAATGTGTTGGAACCCACACCGTCCCAGATGATGTTGTTGTCTGTCGACCCTGTAAACTCGACGAGGCCGAGCGACGGCCGCTCCCAGTTGATTCCGTCGCTGCTCTCCGCGTAGCAGACGTTCTGGTGCTGGACTGTCATATCGCCCTGAGTGTAGTCGACCTGCATGCCCCGATAGTACATTCGGTACGTTTCGCCGTCCTTTATTACGGACGGGTAGTTACAGCTATTGCCCTCCCACGGCCGGTCAAATGTCAGGGCCACATCCTGCGGGGTGGGTCTGTGCAGCGCGAGGCTCGCACCGGCCATCCGGTCTATCAGGTGGTCGTCGACAAATAGCTCGAGCCGCGAACCGATAGCGATGGCGGAACTGTTCAATGGACACCCCTCTGCATCAGCAGGGATTTGTCGTTCCTCATTATTCTCCCCGTCTAACCACGCGCCCTGGTCTTGCCCCTGTGTGTTTGCCATCCATAATCACTGGCTCGCCCGCTACCAACACGTGGGGGATGCCGACGGGGTACTGCTGTGGGTCGTCGAAGGTCGCGCGATCGATTATGGTGCCAGGGTCTAGTACGACCAGGTCGGCTATGTTCCCTGGAGCTATGAGCCCACGATCTTTCAGCCCCAGGCGTCGTGCGGAAGCGCCTGTCATCTTGTGGATGGCCTCGGGGAGCGACATTACCGACTCGTCCCGTACGTAGTGACCGAGGATGCGCGGGAACGTCCCGTAAAAGCGAGGGTGGGGTTTATCGTACTTGTAGACCCCTGTGGGGGATACGGAGTTCCCGTCAGAGCCAAAAATTGCATACGGCTTTGCCATGAAGTACTTCACGTCGTCTTCGTCCATGTTGTGCATAACACACGCGGTCTCGCCGTCGCCTTCGTCGATGAGGCGGAACAGCGTTTCGGTGGGACCCTCATGGCGCTCGGCGGCGATCTGCTCTACCGACATGCCAATTAGCGGACGGTCTTTGCCGGGCGGCGTGGAGGCGATCACGATGGTGTGCCAGAGCCATGGCAGGCCTCGGAACCAGCCCTTGGAGGTGTCTTTTATGGCACGTTCTCTTGTTTTGGGGTCCCGCAGCCGCATTAGCATCTCCGGGATGCCACCCTCTTGCACCCAGTCGGGAATGAGCTGGTGGAGGTGTGTTCCGGCGGCGGTGTACGGGTACACATCATATGTCACGTCTTGCCCGGCGGACCTGGCATTCTCGACGACATCGGTGACGAGGGAGCCCTGTCCGTAGAGACGGCTGTCAATAATGGCCATATGCGAGTACTGGACGGGCACGCCCGCCCGGCGACCAATACTGATAGCCTCCTCCATCGCACCGACATTGTTGCCGGCCCATTCGCGGGCGTGGGTAGCGTAGAAAGCGCCGTCATAGGCCGAGATAGCGTCTGTGATAGCAGCTAGCTCGTCGGTGTTCGAATAGCTTGACGGGGGAAGTGTCAGCCCTGTCGTGAAGCTGAAAGCACCCTGCTCCACGGCTTTCGCGGCTAGCACTCGCATCGTCTCTAGTTCATCGGCATTCGGTGGTCGGTCGTCTGCCAGTCCTGCCGCGAACCGCAGGGCGTTGTGACCCACCTGTGTGGCTATGTTGACACTGACGCCGGTATCCGCAACTCGGGCAGCCCAGCCGTCCAGGTCGGTCCAGTCGCACTCGATCGGCGACGTTTGTGACCGCCTGATCGCCTCCCAGCCCATGGGCCCCACGGGGAACGGCGACATGCCACAGTTGCCTACGACCTCGGTGGTCACGCCCTGGTGGGCTTTACTCTCCGCGGACGGATCGTCGAGGATCGTGAAGTCCGAGTGGGAGTGTATATCGATGAACCCCGGGGTCACGACGTGGCCGGAGGCGTTTATCCTGCGGGCCGCCTCTGCGTCATTCAACGAGCCTATGGCCTCTATCCTGTTGCCCAGGATGCCGACGTCGGCCCGATAGCCGGGTTCGCCGGTGCCGTCGACCACCGTGCCGTTCACAATGAGAGTATCGAAGGGCATTCATCTGCTCCTTAGGTCCGGTTTGTTTCGGTGGCGGCGGAATTCAATTTCCAACCTCCGAACACGATCAGAAGGGCCGCCAGGGCGAACATACCCCACCACGACAGCGATGGTATTGGCGCGTCTGGGACATTGGATTCAAGATCGGCTTGCCCTAACCTCTTGAAGACGCCTCACGACGATTGTTGGCTAGGGCCGTAATCTTAGCATGATGGCACGGGCAAAATAACTCAAGAAATCGTGAAATATCGATGACAAGGGGGCGCTGCAGGTACGAGGGAACTTCATTGAGGGCACAAAGGCCTCCTGCCGACTTTGCAGCAGTGTCGATTCCAAATCAGCGCGTTCCTGGGCAGGCATGGAGCAAGGACACGGCCCCGGAGAACGACGCTCCGGGGCCGACCACTACGTTCAGTGTATATCCAGTAATTTGCCTCGCATTGAGTCGGCCAGCGGAAGGGATACGGCCTTCATGCCGGCATCGGATGATTGGTGAAAGGCGACGATGATCTCGAGAGCTAACCGCCCGTCCTCGCCGGAGGACGCGGTGGTTGAGCCAGTCTCGATAGCCTGCATCAGATCTCGATAGCCTGCCTTAGAGGCCGCGTCGTCCTCGAAGGCTGGGAGATGGAAGTCGCGTTTGATAACCGGGTCGGGATTTCGGAAGGCGCGAGAGTCTTTGTCGCGAGCGTGGTAGTCGACCCGCCACTCGCCAGACTCGTGCAAGTCAATCCGGCCCTTTGTGCCGCAGAACATGTACGTGTAGGGCAGGGTGCTGTCGGCCATGAGGTCCACTGCAATCCGGGCTCCGTTCTCGTATGTGATGGAACCCATGGCGCCCGGGTCGTGATTCAGGGTCTCGGTCAGAGGGCTGTCGTCCATTAGTGACAAGTCGACACCGTACTTGACCTTTCCGGACACCTCTACCGGCTTGCTGTCCATCATGAAGGTAATGGCGTCGAAGAAGTGAGTCCCGTTGGAGCCGACCCTTGCCGTTGACCAGTACACGTATCCGTGGGTGGGGCGGCCTATAGCACCGTCCCTGATCGCGTCGCGAACCTTGAGAATAGGCGCGGCCCAGCGTCGCTGGTGGCCGATTGCGAACACAGTGCCTGAGGCCTTGCACTGCTCTATCATCGCGTCGGCTTCTGCCAGTGAGTTCGCGATAGGCTTCTCGGCGTATATCCCACCGATTCCGGCAGCAGCCGCGTCGCGAATGATCGGAGGTCGGAAGACCGCCCGGGTGGCCACGGTCAGGATGTCGAGATTGGCTTTGTCCAGCATCGCTTTGTGGCTATCGTAGGTTTCGATGTCGCCCAACGTCTTCTTGGCGTCGGCTATGTGCTCCGGGTTGTCGTCCGCGAGTGCGACGAATTTGGCGCCTTCCACACCCTGCCATGAGAGCGCCAGCCCTCGCCCGCGTCCGCGGTATCCAACTAGTCCAACCCGTAACTCTCGCTTTGATGTCATACGCGTCTCCTTAGAGGTGCCAAGGTCTTCGACTATCACCGCTTCCAGTGGGGCGACTATGCTGCGAATTGGGATCTTCGCCCCTTGTGTTCACAGGCATACTAAGAGCTTGCGGTTGGAGGTGCAATAGTCTTCAGAGATTCCGTCTGACTGTCTGGCTAACGACGTCGTACGGGCGCATACGCGGGGTCTTTTGGTGCGGTACTAGTAACAAGTCGCTCTGTTGACGGTGGTTGTGCGCCAACCTACAATGGCTTCCGCTCCGGCTGGCTTCAGAGAAAGCCTGCCACGGGGAGCTGGATTGATCCAGTCCAACTGACATGATTCCGACGGGTTTGTGCGAGAGCGGGGTCCGACGTGCGGGTCCACAGGCATACGGAGTTCAAGGAGACCAAAATGGGGAACAAGACATATCGAGTTGGGATCGTTGGGTTGCGCGGAATCGCAGCAGGGCCTGTAAAGGAAGCCCCGCCATACCCCCTAGATAGGCAGGTGATGACCTCCCATGCCGCGTGTCTCGCCCTGATGCCTCAGGCCACTGTCGTGGCTTACTGTGACATGGAGGATGAGCTGCTTTCCCAGTTCAAGTCAAATTGGGAAACCACCTGGCCTGACGCGCAGCCGTATACCGACTTCAACAAGATGATGGACGAGGCGAACCTCGACATCCTGTCAGTGTGCACGGGTGATGCCACCCACGGCAACTTGGTCGTCCGGGCGGCGGAGTCAGGCGTCAAGGCGATCATGTGCGAGAAGCCACTCGCCACGAATATGGAAGACGCCAATCGCATGATCAAGGCTTGCGCTGACAACGGCGTGCCACTGAGCGTTGGACACACGCGGCGGTGGAGGAAGCTATATCACAAGGTCCGGGAGACTATTCGAGCCGGCGCGATTGGTCCCATCGATACGATCGTTGCATCTCACTGGGGCGCGCGAGCCATGCTGTTCCGTAACGGCACCCATATTATCGATGGCATCGGATTCTTCGCGGAGTCCCCTCCCAAGCAGGTTTGGGCCAAGCTGGAAGACGGCTTCGACGATTGGGATGTGTACAAGGGCCAGGGCGGAAAAGATCCAGCAAGCGAGCCGGGCGCAAGTGGGTTCATCATCCATGAGAACGGCATCCGTTCCTTTTATGTAGGGTCCAAGAATTCTGTCGTGCCGCAGTCGACGATTCAGATCACAGGACCGAAGGGCCAGATCGAGTTCGCGATGAATGGCGGTGTCGCAAAGCTGCTGACAAAGGCTGCTGATGGGGAGACGTTGAGCCAGGACCTGATACCCGATGACTACCAGTCTGAGTACTACGTGGCGGCTTACGAAGAGTTGATCGACCTCGTCGAGAACGGGGGAGAGGGCGTTGGGACCGGTGAACACGGGCGGTGGGTCGTCCAGATCATGACCGGCTTCTTGAATTCCCACCAGGCTGGCTCGACCATAGTAGACGTGCCTAAATAGGCGTTTGACGGGATAGTTGCAAAGGATCCCCCTCGGCAAGCAGGGCGAGGGGGGATCCTCATATAGTGAAGCTAGCTTTCTCTTTGGGACCGCACGTACTTGGCGATGAAAATCGCACCGCTCACGAAAATCACAGCGATTCCGACATTCACGTCGAGATTATCGGCTCCGGCGGCGACAGCGCCTGCTAGCAGAGCGATCGAGGCAGCGATCAGTCGGGTCTGCGAATTGGTAATTATTTACCTCTCATCTACCTGGGCGGATTTGCGGTCCGATCCGTTACCACTTCGCCTAGTCCAAGGGCAGGCCGGCTAGCTCTCTCTTCCAGCGCACGTTGATGATCTGGACATCCCAGATTTCCTCGAAGTCCAACGTATCCTTGCTCGCCCAGTCCACCGTGTCAGCCTCGACCTTCTTCATCCTGGTCTTGAAGACGATGGCGTGACTTATGACGGTCGGACCGATTGGGGGGCGACCCAGTGCTTCGCCATAGCCGGAAAGATCGACCTGGGTGAGTTCGTTGCAGCCGGAGTTGAAGAACAGGTCGTAGGCTGTAGTCATCCACAGGTCTAGGCTGGCCTTTTTATCGGCCACCTCGCCCACATCGTCGCCGTTGAACTCTACGACGAGCCAGATTCCACCTTGCCGGTTGTCCCTTGCATCGGGCGGGTAGTGGAGCCGGGGTTGTTCAGCCTCGAACACAGTCATCCCTGCAAATCGAGCCTCGGCCATTTTGACCAGCGTCGCCTTCTGCTCGTCGGTCGATGCGCCAGGTGCACACCCGGTGATGGCCAAAGTCGGAGGCGGGACAACGGCCTCGCCCACGAACGTGGGCTTGTCCTCTAGTTCATCAGCCGCATCTGCCGGAGCCTCGGTGGCCTGGGCCGCGACCGTCGGTTGGGGCGTCGCGGCTGCGGCAGTCGTTGCCTCAGATGCCGTCGAGTCCGACGTGGGCTCAGGGACAGCAGTAGCTGCGGCGGCTGTGGATGCGGCAGTTGGCGCGACCACCGCGTCTTCCGTCGCCGCAGTCGTGGGGACCGTGGCGGGAGTGTCGGCCGGGTCTGTGCTGTCGCCGCATGCGACGAGCAAAAGCCCCAACGCGATCGATAGCCCGAGGAACACGCCGGTCAATTTCTTCATACCTGCACTTGCCGTTCTGCAGCTTGCTCGCTGCGCCCTCGTCATGAATGCCGTCCAAGTCTGAATATGCTGAAGTGTACACTAAATCTGAGGGCTGTCCGGTCCGCCCATCACGGTTGGCTGGCATGTTTGTGAGGTCAGCGACCATGATCGCGGTACCCGGCTATCATCGGCACTCGCATTGACCGTGCGGTCCGAGGCGAATACCATGAACTCGACGCGTTTGCGCCGCTCTGAAACAGGGGCGAACGGTCGGGCGTACATGATACAAGGAGTGGTTATGATCTTGAGGCTACTTGCCGTCACGATGTTGCTGGGGATACTGGCGTCGGCTTGTGGTTCCTCCGACGATGAGGCCGCGTCGGACGACAATGATGCAGCAGCACAGCCGGAATCCGCGCCGCTGGACGTGCAGGCCAACTCATTCTCCCTCGGCGAGCCCTTCAGGATCGATGCCTCTGTGTTGCCAACGCCCATAGGTGAACAGCCCCTTCAGGGCAACGTCGTCTTGAGGTTCGTGTCCATGGCGAGCGGCATGATTCTGAAGGAGGAGACGGTGCCGACTGTCGCCACCGGGTACGGCGGTTCGTACCGCGACTCCTTCAATCCGGCGGGCGTGTACGTCACAGTCTTCTACAGCGTGACCAACGAGACCGACAACGCCTTGATCCCTGGCACGCATGTCAACGGCGCTTTCCGGATGGTCGATGAGATTGGAACATGGGAGACGGCAGGCATCGGCTCCCACGGCTTTGACGCGTCGGCGGCCTTTGCAATTCAGGAGGACGAGGTGGACCCTCGTGACTGGGTCGAGATGGGAGAGACCGTCACAACCGCCATCGCCTTCGATATTTCGGCGGGTGCTTCCAAGATTCGGCTCGTGTCCGAGGTGTTGGGAGTGGAGCTACCGCTTAGCATAGGCGAGTAAACCCGCTCGGACGAGAGAGGACCTGTCATTGCGCCAACGGCATCCACCCAATAAGGATGCTGCCCCTTCTCGCACACCTTCGACGTAGCGTGGGTCTGCAAATGTACTTAGCAGAGCCATGGGATGACGTGCGCGATGCACCTCATCCCATGGCCAAGCCCATTGACTACGTAAAACTAGCTGGACGCGGCCTGGCGTTCCTTGCGGATGCGGGCCGGTTCCTCTCCGTGCAGGGTCTCGCTGGATCGAATTAACAGGGACCGGTCCTGCAGCGGAAGTTGGATTTTTGTGCCGCCCTTCCTGTGGGACTCCCTCATTGCGATGGCGATCTCAAGCGCTGCCAGACCTTCTTCTCCGGAGGCCTTGGGCTTGCTACCGGTCTCGATCGCCTGGACCACGTCCTCCACAATGGTGATTCCAGTGCCCTTGATCGCGCCGGGCCACAGCATCGGCATTTTGACCGGCACGGGTCGCGCTCCCTGAACATCGTGGGAGAGCTTGGTGATTTCGACCTCAAATGGGCCTTCGTGGCAGCGAATCCTGCCCTTGGTGCCGATCACATCGATCTCCCGACCAGCCGCACCTGTGGGCATGCCGCGGATGTATCCGCGGACCCCGTTGTCGAAGGCCAGGTAGCCGTTGCCCATCAGGTCGTCGTCTCCCGCGGCGGCCTCATCCGATTCCATATCGCCGAAGACCCACTCGACGTTGCCGCCTGCCAGATAGCACACGTTGTCGATGAGGTGGCTGCCGTTGTGGGAGATGGCGCACTTGCCCAGTCCGGTGACCTGGAGGATCTCCCCCAACTCACCGTCGTCTATCATTCTTCGTGCTTCGCTGTAGAAGGGGTTCCAGCGCCGCGCCGTGTTGATGGCCAGGGCGACGCCGTTCTCGCGGCAGACGCTGATCATCTCGTCGGCCTCCGCGAGGCTGAAGGCCATAGGCTTCTCGGCCCAGATTGCCTTCACTCCCGCCCGTGCCGCGTCCAATACTAGGGAAGGGCGGACCTTGGCGGTTGTGGTGACGCTGACGATGTCGAGCTTCTCGTTGGCCAGCATTTCCTTGTGATCACGGTACATGTTTGCGGGGGCGATTCCCCAGCGCTCGCCGAATAACTCCCGCTGGCCATCGTGGGGGTCTGCTCCCGATACCAGATCGGTGAGGGGCGAGTGGTAATATGCAGGCCCGTGACAGTATGGCGTGAAGGTCGCTCCGCCAGCATGCCCCTCGTCGTCGTATGTGCTGCCCATCCGTCCCAGTCCGATAACCGCCGCTCGGTATTTAGTCATTGTTCCTCCGTTGAAGTGTTCCTAGAGGGGATACCTCTAATAGATGCCGCATTTTGACCTGATAATCGGGAAACAATCCAGGTGGCGGGCGGTCTGTGAGGCCCTTGCCGTCGGGATGGCGCACATCATATCACGCTAGGGTGCGGCCGACGCGCTGCCGCAGGGAGCCGAGCCAGGGGCATGTCCAGGCCCGGTCCCGGGATAGCTGTATGTCGCGTCTGCAGGCCCTCGTGATATCATGTGCTACCTTATCGGAGAGGAACCCCGAAACCGACTGAACCGAGGGTTCGTAGCAAGCTTTGAAAGGCAGGCCGACCTTGCTCGATCAATGTCAAGACTGATTCTCAGGCGGCTTGCCGCCAACTGGAAGTTGCTGTCGGCCATATTTGTTGGCGTGACAATGGCGAGCAGCCTTGTTGTTGGCGCGCCGGTGTATATTTCGTCCCTCAACCGGCTCAGTCTTGACACATCTGTTGAGCGCGCCCCCGATAGGGCGCTTCGGGTGCGCACCTACGCACCTTTCATTCCGGTCCGGCAGGACGCGCTCGACAAAGTCGATACCAGCATCGGGAAGGTAATCGACGCGAATTTGTCCGAGATCGACGATGGTGTGGTGCGCCATCTTAGGACGGACTCGTACCTGCTCGGAACGGAGGCCCATCCCCTGCCTGGGCCGGAAGAGCAGGTTAGTGGTCTGCCCCTAGGTCACTTCCAAACCCTCTCTGGATTGCAGGACAAAGTCAGGCTCGTGCAGGGCGTACATGCCAGAGACACCGTGGTTCAGAGCGCGGACGGACCCGTTGTTGAAGCCACTCTCGGTATCGGCCTCGCGAATTTCTTTCAACTGACTGTCGGCGACAAGGTATTCCTTACGCAATCTATAAGGAATGAGCGGCGGCTCACTGCCGTGGTGACGGGTATTGTCGTTCCGATCGACCCTGGTGCCCCCTACTGGCCACCCATTGCCAACATGTTCAGGGTCACTACCCAGTCCACGACTGGTAATCCATATCAGCTCGATCGCTCGCTGGGGACCGACACGCAGCTGCTCCTCGAAGAAGCCGAGGTTGAAGTGGAGTTGGCGATGTTCATCTCCACGGGTGCGCTGCTGGACGGCGTAGGCGAAGCCTTCTCAACAACTTTCAGTACCATCGACTACTATCTAGCGCTCGACAAAGAGGCGCTGAAACAGTGGGAGCCGGAAGAGATCACCGCCCGGCTCGAAGCATACGAGAGTGACCTCGCCAGCAATGTCGAGGGGGCGATATCCGTGACTGGACTCACGGAGCTTGTCGACCTGTTTGTGGAACGCAGATTCTTTTCGTCCATCCCGCTGCTTCTTCTTGTCGCGGTGATGGTGCTCACCGTCTTGTATTACCTGTCGATGATGGTGGCATTCCTCGTCGAGAGCCGCGCAGACGACGTTGTTTCGATGCGGAGCCGTGGTGCGGGCCTCTGGCAACTCGCCAGGCTGTACTCGGTGGAGGGAATCGCAGTGATCGCCATCCCGGTGGCCATCGCGCCGTTCCTGGTAATAGGCGCTGTGGCGATGGCCGGGAGGCTTTCCTACTTCGACGAGTTCACTGAGGGGGGGCGCCTGCCAGTGGTGGCCGGACCCACGGCGTTTCTCGTGGCGATTGGGGCCGGTGTGCTATGCCTCTTGTTGTTCGTCATTCCTGGCCTGATCGGTGGCCGCTCGACGGTCGTGGGTCAGAGGTTCCGGTCATTCCGTGCGCCTACGCTGCCCTTCATCCAGCGCTATTATCTGGACGTTGGACTCCTTGTATTAGGCGGGCTGTTGTTTTGGGAAATTCGTTCCCGCGGCCACGTGGTATCGGGAGGGCTCTTCAAGGAAGTAGAGATCAACGAGGCGCTGCTTTTGGCGCCCGTTCTGCTATTGGCGGTCGTCGCCTTGCTGTTCATGAGACTGTTCCCAATCTTTGTGAAATATATTAGTGGAGAGTCGCCCGTCCTGGCGCACCTGGCGACGGCGACATCTGTGGTGGTGCTGGCACCGGCTATCGTGGCCCGGGAAATAAGGGACGAATACACGATGGACTGGATCATGCCACTGGCGCTACTTGCAGTCGCAGTACTCGCCCACCTGTTTGCCGCCCGTACCGGTCGATCAATCTCGAGATGGATCGCAATCATCTTTGGCGGCGGGGCCGTCGCGTTGTTTGCCTACACGGAGTCCTTGTCGCCAGATGATGCCATCTTCGCCGCCGCTGTGCTGCTGATCGTGTCCGTGCCTCTGCATGCCGGATTCTATGTTTTTAGGATACTAGCCAAGGCGGCCCCAGTATGGGCGGCTATCTCGCTACTCCATATGTCCCGCAATCCGTTTCAATACACCTGGATGATGTTGCTCCTCGTGCTGCTGACGGGCCTGGGGATTTTGTCGACTACTGTTGGCGCTACGTTGGGGTTGAGTCAGGAGGAGCAGGCCCTATATGAGGTGGCCTCCGATTTGCATGTCACCAATATTCAAGACATCACTGTGGCTTCGCCCGACGAGTCCAGGCAGTTGTTTATCGATCTGCCGGGCGTAACCTACGCTGCGCTTGCCCACCGAACCGTAGGCCAGATTGGGGCCGATGCTTCGCGGAGGGTGTTTTCGGTCCTTGCGTTGGAGTCGGAGCCGTTCTCCAAGGCATCCTGGTTCCGGGACGACTTCGCCGACCGCTCGCTGGATGTGATGATGGCCGATCTTACGAGCAGTGCTGTGCCAGTTGTCATGGATGTGCCCGAGGGCTCGGCAGGCCTTGGAGTATGGGTGAAGCCCCTTGTCCCTTATCCGTCTATTTTCGTAATGTTCGCGGTCGAAGACGCCAGGGGGATTGTCGAGATCCTCAATGTGGGACCACTGAGCCGCGACGGATGGCAGATAATGTCGACCGGAATTCCGGACGACTTGGTGCAGCCGGTCAACCTGCTGTCGATCCAGCTATTCGAGTTCGTATATGGCCCGTCGGGCACGCCCGGCACGGTGCTGATGGACAATGTGTTTGCGGCCGGACCAGAGGGAGAGACCACGATCATCGACGGTTTTGAGGATGGGCTCGCGTGGTCCCCAATGAAGGTTGCCCCTGGGTCTCGCGATGTGATCGCGCTGACCGAGGAGGACAAACTTTCTGGAGAGAGTGCGATAACTTTTACCTTCGGCAAAGACACCGACCTGGGGATGCGAGGCATCCACCGGCTGAGCGGTGCAGGACGAATTCCGGTGCTGGTGAGCGCGTCCTTTGCCGATGCCACCGGGACAGGTCCCGGCAATACCTTTGTGATCGACATCGCCAGTCGCGCGTTTCCGGTCCTGATCACTGACATAGTGGAATACTTCCCGACACTCCCCCCAGGGGACCCGCTGGACATGGGGTTCATGGTGATGGAGATGACCTCCTACCTGCGGTATCTGAACATGCTGAGCCCGGGGCTGCGCTTTGCCGCCGACGAGGTATTCATAAGCACCACACCTGGCGAGGATGAGGCTGCTCGCGATAGCTTACTGGCCCTTGGCATTCAGCAGACCCAACTTCATTTCAAGGAGCAGCGACTGCTGAGTACCCGTATCGACCCATTGATCACGGCCGGATGGAAGTTAATGGTGCTAATCTCCGTGGGCGTGATCGTCGTCGTGTCAGCGATTGCCTACGCCGTGTACATCCTGGCATTTGCCACTAGAGGCCGGGGCGAGGCGGGCACGCTGCGCTCACTGGGACTGACCCGATCGCAGATGATGGGACTGCTCGGCATCGAGCATATTGCCATCGCGGTGATCGGCCTGGTTCTGGGCAACTGGGCCGGCTTCCAGATGAGCAAGATGATGGTATCTACGCTGGCAATAACAGAGACCGGTGACCCAGTGATACCGCCCTTCCTACTCAGGACCGAGTGGGGATTCATGGCCCCGGTTTACATCGTGTTGGTCTTGGTGATACTCACTGCGATATTCGCGGTGTATCGGGCCATCGGCCGGATGAGGCTACACGAGATATCCCGGGTAGAGATATGACGGGTAGGACCAAATCGACAATGTTTGTTAGCGACCTTCCGATAGGGTCGTGGCCACCATCGGGTGGCTGATTTGAGGTAGCGTGCGAATTAAGGGTCTTTTTTCTACGTGGCAGCTACTTGTCAGGCGTAGCGTCGCCAACTGGCGGTTGCTCTCTTCAGTCGTCGTGGGTGTCGTCCTGGCGTCCGCGATGCTTGCCGGAACTGCTATCTACTTCGAGGCCCTGCGAGATCTCGCCCTAGATATAGAGCTCGAAGGGCTATCGCCGGTAGAGTCGAACGTCGTATTGAGCGCTGACAGAGGTCCGACGAATTGGGATAACAATGAGGCGATTTCCGAGGTTGTCGATTCCCAGACGGGACCGCTATTAGGTCGCTTCTTGAGAGGTCAGGATAGGGCTGGTAGAACGTCAGTCTTCGCTGTGGGCACCCCTGGGACGTTCGATGACCGGAGGGACCTGTGGTCGACGTCCGTTCGGTCATACTTCGCGTTCATGTCCGGGTTTGACGAAAGTGTCACGCTGCTGCCGGGCGGTAGATTTCCTCGAGATGAAGCGATCAAGGAACCTGGGGAGCCTCTTGTAGTCGAGGCGCTGGTTCCCGAGGAGGCGGGCCGGGCGTTTGGTGTTGGCGTAGGGGATCGGATAGTGGCTGTGCCGTCTCAGCCGGGTCCCACTCCCTATATGATCGTGGTGGTTAGCGGGCTATTCAAGCGGAACGACCCGAAAGCCGATCTCTGGCAGATTGACGACGAGGTTCTCAGTGTCGGAACACGGGTCAACTTCGATGCCCTACCATTCCACATTAGTGAAGCGGCGTACTTCGGTGTGGTGGGACCGTCGTTCAGCAACATGGATACGAAGTATGCGTGGCTGCTGAAGGTAGATTTCGAAGCTCTGGACGCACGGAACGCTCTCGATGTCTTGGTAGGTATAACGGCGGTGCAGAACCGTCTCGGGACGCGGCTGTTTGGGTACCAACAGCATACCAACCTCGATTCGGCGATCAGGACCTTCGAGCGAAGGCATTTCTTTACCAAGCTGCCGATCATTGTGGCGATGCTCGTCATCGTGCTCGTCATCCTCTATTACATCATGGTGGTCTCCGCCATGGTCGTCGCGCGTCAGCGGACTGAGATTGTGCTGATAAGGAGCCGAGGCGCGTCAACGATCCACGTTATGACGGTGTTCTTACTCGAAGGCGCCACGATGTCGGTCGTTGCGGTGGTAGTTGGCCCGTTAGTGGCAGCGGCGGCGGTGAGCGCCCTTGGCTTCTCGCCAGCGTTTTCCGAACTGACAGGCAGCACGGCCTTGCCGGTTCGGATTTCCATCGCGTCATATGGCCTTAGTGCGCTGGGGGGCGTCCTGACCTTGGTGGCGCTGAGCGTTCCTGCCTGGCTGGCGTCGAGGATCGAGGTGGCGACCCATCGTCAGGAACTGGCTCGACCAACCCGGCAATCCTTCTTTCAGCGCTACTACCTCGATGTCGGACTGCTTGTGGTGGCCCTTTTTATGTTCAGACAGCTCACGGAGCAGGGGTCATTGGTGGCGACGAGCGTATTCGGCGACAGGGTAGTAGATCAGGTGTTGTTGGCGATGCCTGGTCTGATCCTTGTGGCGTCCGCGATGGTGCTCCTGAGGCTGCTGCCTCTGGCACTCACGCTGGCTAGCCGGGTACTCTCAAGATGGATGCCTGTCGGACCGGTCCTGGGGCTCTGGCAGATGGCTCGCAACCCGACCCACTATTCGAGGCTTTCCCTGCTGTTGATCCTGACCGCCGGCCTGGGTATTTTCGTTGCAAGCGTCGGTGGGACGCTAGCACGTTCATTCAAGGATCGGGTTTTCTACGCGACTGGCAGCGAACTGCGAGTGGAAGGGATTGAGACGGCTGCGAGAGGATTCACCGAAGCATTCGAGGCACAATACCTGGAGCTAGATGGTGTAGCCCAGGTCGTTGGGGCATACAGAGGAAGGGCATTCGATCTCACTGAAGTCCAGGGCGTACCCATCCGGGTCTTCGCGGTGGATATCGATCAGTTTGAGGACGTTGCCTGGCTCCGCGATGATTTTTCCGATGACTCGATGGACGAGTTGTTACCAAAGCTCAAGTACGAGTCTCTTCCGAACGGCATCCGATTGCCTCTAGATACCCAGAGTCTCGTTGCTACGGTCAAGGCCGATAGGTCTCACAGTTCAGAGACCGAAAATGTAGAGCTTATCGCCCGTATCCGTGACGCCAACGGTCGTTACTTCTCCTATTCATTTGGGAGAATCACATCCGGGGACTGGACGACCGTGACGGCCCGACTGCTGGGTCGGAGGGTCTCATCCAGGAACCGCGGACTCTTCCCCGTAGCGCCCTACGATTTAGTGTCGATTGTCGTGAGCGAAAGATCTGATGATCAGGACCTGGATCCAGGATGGTTGATGATCGATCAGGTCAGGGCGTTGACCGGTAGCGAGGCCAACCCGGTTGTCGAGACCTTCGATGATGCGTCTGAGTGGAGCATCCTTCGCACGACCGCGGAGTCTGTGTCGGACACACTCATTCACACGGAGTTGGGCTCTGATGGGGACTCGGGGTCGATGCTATTTGCCTGGTCTGGCGGTCGAAGACGGACGAGCAGAGGCTTGTTCCACGGCCCCCCGGTGACGCCGCTGCCGGTCCTGGCTAGTTCGGAATTCATGAAGGACGCCGGACACTCTGTCGGCGAGGTGTTCACGGTCACTGTTGGGGGTGGCAACCTGGATGTGCTCACGGTGGCTGCCGTGGACTACTTCCCGACGCTGGACACGCTTGGGGACCGATGGCTGATCGCCGACCTGGCTTCGCTCACCCAGACCGCGAATGTCGAGGCTACCTATGGCGAAATAATCACAGCGAATGAGGTGTGGCTGAACCCGGCGGATGGGGTTGTTGACATTAGTGTGCTGGCCGAGGGCCTGCGGAGCGAGCCATTCCCAAACACAGCGGTACACGATCGTCAGCAGGGTCTGCTGGACTCTGAGGTGGACCCCTTGCTGGATGCCGGATGGCGCTCGATGCTACTCATATCCTTCCTGGTTGTTTTGTTATTGAGTTGTCTCGGCCTACTGTTACACGGCTACGTTTCGTTCCAAGAGCGAGGAACACAGTTCGCCCTACTGCGAAGCATGGGGCTATCAAGTGGTCAGCTCAACGCGCTGATGTGGCTGGAGCAGAGCCTCGTAGTTGCGGTGGGAATTGCGCTTGGCACCTGGATGGGTGGCCGGCTGAGCGCCACTATCATGCCATTCCTTGGCCACAGCGACACCGGCGGAGCGGTACTACCGCCTTTCGCCCCCCACGTTGAGTGGGTTGCCTTGCTAGTCACGTACGCGGTGATCGCGGTGATTTTCGCTGCAATCGTCCTGGCGATTATCTTCATCGTTCGCAGGTCATCCCTGCAGCAGGCCCTCAGACTCGGCGAGATGTAGCAGCATGGGAGCGAGTATCGTCCGACTATTGGGCCTGCTGTTGGTCGTTGGAACGCTGCTGCTGACGGGATGTGGCTCTAGTGGCGAGGTTCCGAGCGTTGGCCCGACGTCTCCTTCGCTGGCGGTCGAGGCGACGAGGCTCCTCTTTCGCGACGATATCTCCGGCACCGAGCCTGTCGGAGTGTTTCTGGAACTCCACTACCTACTGTCCAACCAGGCGGACTCCGAGGTGATTTTCGCGCAGGACGACCTGCAACTCGAATCGACTTCGGGTCGATCCTATCCCCATTCCCCAGCGGGGCTTGCTGCGTGGATCGCGGAGTCTCCCGGATACAACCTCACAGAAACAGTGAGACTCACTAGAGGTAGCCATCCAAGGCCATGGGTGACGGTGTTTGATATCCCTGTGTCGGAGCGTGGCAGCGCTTTTGCGATCCGGTTTCAGGGCGAATCAGCGGTTTCGGTTCCGGAAGGTTTGGAGAGGGATGAAAGTTAGGGCATAGATATTCGAGGGATGGTTGACATATTAATTGTATTTGTGTAACCTCGCACGACTTGCGATTCTGGCGTACAGGATCGTCGTGTGGTTTGATTTAGATTGTATCGTGAGGGAGGAGAATTTATGAGGAAGATGAGAAAGCGCGGGTTCTTGGGCCTGCTCGGTTTCGCGGTCTTGCTCCTAGTGGGCGCGGCCTGTTCGTCGGATCCAGAGACGATCACCGTGATCGAAAAGGTAGAGGTTCCAGGCGAGACGGTAATTGTCGAGAAGGAAGTAGTCAAGACGGTGATCGAAAAGGTAGAGGTTCCAGGCGAGACGGTAGTTGTTGAGAAGGAAGTCGTTAAGACTGTAGCGGTCGAGAAGATCGTGACCGTAGAGAAAGAGATCATCCGTGAGGTCACGGCCGATGCTCCTGAGACTATCTTGACCGTTCGGATGGCAAACATGTCTCCGCAGTTCACCCCGCACACGCAGGGCAGAGGCGACATGGCACAGATCGGCGCGTGGATTTGGTCCCGCATCGCTCAGGCCGACCCGACTGCTGGACAATGGTCCCCTGACCTGGCCCAGCGCTGGTCCCTGGCCGACGACTTTAGCTCCATGACGTTCCACCTGCGAGCCAATGCTACGTGGCACGACGGCACCCCTGTGACCGCCGCTGACATTGACTACACGGTGCGTTCGTTCCTGAACCCGGAGCAGTCGAGCTGGATGCTGGCGACGATGACCGCCATCAAGGGCGGCAAGGACTTCCAGGACGGCGCGGCTGATACCGTATCCGGTATCACGATTCTCGATGACGTTACCGTCGAGATCGAATTTGAGGCGCCGAGTATCAACTTCCTGGATGACCTGAACAACCTTTGCGGACTGGCCCCGGTGCCAGTACTCCCGGCCCACAAGCTGGACGCAATTCCTGGTTCAGAGCTTTTCGAGGACGATTTCTGGAAGAACGACATGGTTGGCTCCGGCCCATGGGAGTTCGTCCAGTGGGTTCCTGACCAGTTCCTCGAGATGACCGCATTCGACGGTTTCTACTTTGGTCGACCGAACATTGATCGCATCATCATGTCGATCATCCCGTCCGGCGACGCCACGCAGATTGCTATGCAGCGCGGCGAAGTTACCGTTAACGTTCGTGGTGGCGTGAGCGTTGAGGCGCAGGAGGCCTTCCTGGCCGACCCGCGATTTGACGTATGGGCGACGATGGGCACCCACTCCGGTGGCTGGTCGTTCAACATGCGACAGCCGATCATCAACGACCCCCGCCTCCATCAGGCATGGGCATACGCACTGGACCGCGCGACGCTGTTCCAGATTTTCGCGAATGGCCTTGGCAAGTTGGTCCAGACCCCACTGACCCACTCCTGGTACCAGAAGTCCGAGTGGGACGCGCTGTACCCGTACGACCCCGACAAGGCGAGGGCTCTACTTGCTGAGATGGGTTGGGACAACAACCGCGTGATAAAGGTTCTCGCCTCCCCGCTTACTAACGAGGATAATCGAGCGATGGCCGCGGCGGTGCAGCAGTACCTGGGCGACGTTGGTATCAAGATTGAATACGACGAGAAAGAGGGAGCTGCATGGTCGGCTTCCTTCTACACGGACCACGACTGGGAGGCTGCGAACTCCGGCGGCGGTGGCACGGTAGGTGGCCCTGGTCAGTACCTGGGTGGCAGGTGGATTACCTGCCCGGCGCCTAGCTGCGACCCGTGGGGCTATTCCGCCTACACCGGCTGGGACGACCTGATCTATGAGGGCATGGCCATAACCGATAGGGTTGCGGCCGCCGCGCACTGGCAGATGATCCAAGAGGACTACATGATGGTAGACCTCCCCATCGTCGGTGGCTGGATCAAGGCTGGTGTGAAGATCAAGAACCAAGAGTTCGAGATGCCGATCCTAGGTTCGATTCCGAAGCCGCAGAACCTGAGCGACATCAAGGTGTACCCGGTTCATATCGGACGTGACGACAACTGGTCCTTCCATCCCGAGGGATGGCGGATCAACCAGTAGAAGTTTGCAATGAGCCTGTGGAGCTAGTGCTCCTAGGGTGATACAAGGCGGAGGGGTGTGGATTATCATGCCTCTCCGTCTTGGTTTTTGTCGAGAGTTCCGTCCCTCAATTTGAACTTTTGTGGGGCGATTGAATGTAGAGAGCCCCACATTGAAGTATTGCTTACCTGAGCACGGGCTGTTTGTGTGATCGAATTGAGGAACAGACCGGGCTACGATGTTCCTACGGACATCATTGTTGATGCGATCGAGTCGAGGCTGTTATCTGGTGGCGACGGTTCCAGGTAGAACCAGTCAAGAGGAGAAATCCAGTTGTCGAATTATATGATCAGACGATTGCTGGTTGCTATTCCTCTGTTGCTTGCCATCACCATTATGACGTTCACTTTTATCAACCTTGCCCCTGGCGACCCTGTGGACGCGCTTATCGACCCCGAATTCTTCGTTGCAGGAGCAGGGGACGCTCTCCGTGCGAGGATGGGCTTGGACAAGCCTGTACACGTTCGCTATTTAATCTGGCTTCGCGAAATGCTGACCGGAAACTTCGGATACTCATACCAGTTCGGAGTCCCTGTGCTGTCGATGATCAAAGACCGCATGATCCCGACGCTCGAGTTGACCGTGGTGTCGCTCGTGGCCGCGACTGTATTCGGCACGGCGCTGGGAGTCGTTCAGGCGTTGCGGCAGTACAGCATTTTTGATTACTCCCTCAGCGTGGGCGCACTCTTTGGCATCTCCATCCCCGCATTCTTCTTCGCTCTGCTGGTTTTATATGTATTTGTTGCTGTATTGGGTTGGTTTCCATCTTATGGAATGCAAAATTATGCCGAGAGATTCGATAGTTGGTGGCCAAAATTTATTGACCACGCTCATCATTTGATCCTACCCGCTAGTGTAGTCGCCGTTGAATCCCTCGCAGGCAACATGCGATATGCCCGGACTGCGATGCTTGAGGTGATGCGCTCTGATTACGTGAGGACAGCCCAGGCCAAGGGTCTGTCCCAATGGATTGTCATTACTAGGCACGCGTTTCGAAACGCATTGTTGCCGCTGGTGACGGTTACCACCCTCCGATTGCCGAGCCTCATTGGGGGCATAATCATCATCGAGCAAATGTTCGCCTGGCCTGGGATGGGCCAGCTTTCCATCACGGCCGTTGGAAACCGAGACTACACGGTGCTAATGGGCCTGGCGTTCTTCACTGCGGTTCTTGTGCTCGGCGCCAATCTGTTGGCCGATTTACTGTATGCAGTGGCCGACCCACGTATCCGCGTCGATGAGCAGGGTTAACCGTGAATAATCATCCACGAGTGTCGCTAGGAGGGGTCCGTGTCAACCGCTGACGCTGTTGCGGTAGGGGTAGCCGAGGCGCCTCGCCGAGCGCATATGAGTATTTGGTGGCGTTTCCGTCGCCATAGGCTTGCGCTGTTCGGATTCGTGGTTTTGGGTGTGTTTGCCTTCATGGCTGTCGCCGCTCCGATTGTGGCGGTGCAGGATGCGTTCGAAGTCGACCTCAAGAACATCAAGGCGGCACCAACCTTCAGTCACGTCCTCGGGACGGATGCGGCGGGGCGCGATCTTTGGGCTAGGTTGGTATACGCTTCGAGGGTTTCTCTTGCTGTTGGCCTGGTCGCCGCGCTGATCGCGTCGGCGATTGGAACGGTCGTTGGGGTGGTGTCGGGCTACGCGGGTGGCTGGGTGGACAACCTGCTGATGCGTATCACTGAGCTGGTGATGACGTTGCCAACATTCTTCCTGCTGATAGTTGCGGCGTCGTTGTTCGGCCGCAGTGTGATCAACATAATGCTGATCATTGGATTACTTGGATGGACAGGAAAGGCACGCCTCGTTCGCGGCCAGGTTCTGTCGATCAAGGAGTTGGATTACGTTACCGCTGCGCGCGCTATAGGCGCCGGCGCGAGACGCATCTCGATAGTGCATATCTTTCCTGGAACGGTACCCTATGTTGTCGTGTCTGCGACGTTGACAGTTGGCGGTGCCATTCTCTCAGAGGCCGGGTTGAGCTTCCTGGGCCTCGGCGTCCAGTTTACGACCCCGACATGGGGCAATCTGATGAATGCGGCCCAATCGTTGTACGTTCTGAAGCACCAACCATGGGTATGGCTTCCACCAGGACTTGCCATCGGCATGACGGTTCTATCTGTCAACTTCGTAGGAGACGGTCTCCGTGACGCCCTGGATCCCAGGACCAAGATCGACTAGGGGACTTGTTCCTTAGTCGAAACGGTCCCTTGGCGATGTGCATCCCGCGACAAGGGAGTGTTAAGGTGCTTCACTGTACACTGCTGTTTCGCTGGACCCCACCTGTCAGGCTGGCGCATGCGGAATCCCTGTGAGTCTGGACATCTGCCTTGCTACGCCCATCCCCGTTGATCTTCCCGCTTCGGCTTCACTTGTCTAGGACATGGTGCATTCCAACTGAGACGAGTATGATACGGGTGTTGCGGTCGGATTTGGGAAATCATGATATTCAAACTGACTACTACCCAATGCCGACTATGGATTGACCTGGATATCGATTGCAATGATTCAGCGGGATTTCAAGGAGTGTCGTATGCCCTTTCGTGAATCTTACCGAGCAGAATCGATGGCGTCGTCGAGGGTTCGCATGCGCCGAGTAATGGCAATGGGTATCTTCTCGCTTGTGGCGATTCTGGGGATGGCCTGCAGTAGCGATACCGACGAGACCCCAGCGGCTTCCCAGCCCACCACCTCAGTCGCCACTGCGACCCCTGAGCCCGCAGCATCTGCGACCGTTGCGGCATCGGGTACGGATGCGGTGGAATCGTCGGCGACCCCTGTCGGCACAAAGATAGTGGCGGCAGCAACTGTAGTGTCGACTGCCGAACCAACACAGGTGTCGGCGTCGATTTCCTATTCGCCTCGTGTACTTAGCGAGGCAGCGTCGAGCTGTACGCCGGGGATGTCAACTGATGACCAGAAGATAGTGCTAGTGGATATCGGCGAGCAGCTATTCGGTGGAACCACGGCTCACGACGTGGAGACTGAGCGCCTCCACTATGCACCCGACGCCAGGGACCGTCGACAAGGTGGTCTTTGGGTCGTGATCGAATACAACGGTGATGAAGCCGCGACAGTGGCTGACAAAAAGGCCGGTATCGAGGCCCATATGCGCGACGCATACGAAATATTCTTTAATGCTGGTTGTGACGAGCTGATGCAGGTAGACATCAGCGCCAGGATGGTTGCCACGGGGGCGGGAGTAATAGGGCCTATGACGCAAACCCTCGCGGTCGTGTTCAAAACGCGAATGCAGAGCGAAGATGCTGCTGCGATCAATTGGGCAGACAAGGATACTATCGACTTCAGCCAGGTGTGGAATGAGTTGCTGCTGAACAGACGCTGGCGGGATGAACTGGAAGGCAACTGAGAACCCGTAATCAATTTGTACGCGAAAACAGCGATCATAGACCCGTCATGGGCGATGGGTGAGGAGAGCCAGTGATTGGTGCCAAGGCTCAAATAACACTCATGATCCAAGAAACCGCGAAGTAGGGGAGAGACATGCGGGTAACATACGCGCTTGTGCTGGCCGTTGCTGTGGCCCTGCTTTTAGGCTGCTCGGGAGATACGTCAAACGACGAAGATGAATCTGGCACTCAGCTAGCTGCCGCAGCCCCCACGTCCGAGACGAGTGCTGAGTCGTCGGGAGAAGTTACCCCTGTTGCCACCACGGCGTCCACACCGGCATCTGCATCTACCGCAGAGCCGACCCAGGTCGCGGAGCCAGCTGCGACAGAGCCCCCAGAATCTGAGTCGACAGAGACGGCTGTCATCTTTCCTACCGTGGCCCCGATTACGATTGTGATCCCCAAAGGATGCGCGCCGGGCTCATCCACCGAGGTACAAAAGGCAAAGTTGGTAGAGATCGCGTCCGCCATGTTTCCGGGGATCACGAACAAGGAGCGTCGACGGCTCCAGTTCGAGCCAGAGGCAAGAGACCATCGGCAGGGTGGATTATGGCTCGTAGCCGAGTTCAACGGGGACGAGCTCGAGACCGTAGTCATGAAAAAAGCGGCGCTAGATGGCCAGATGCGAGACACATATGATGCGTTGTTCAATTCAGGCTGCGACGAACTCGTGCAGGTCGATTTGACAGGTATACAGGAGGCGGTGACCACCCGAGAGGTTGGAAACTCTGTGGTCACCCCAGTCGTTGTATTCAAGACCAGGCTGGCCCTAGATGTAGCAGCGGGCATTGACTGGGCTAACAAGCACGACTTGGACTTCAACGAAATTTGGAACGAGCTTCTCATCAATCCGAGATGGCGGAATGAATTGCGGGAAGCCGAAACGGCGCAATAGTGCGTTGGTTTTTTGTTCGCTCGACCGTCGTAACCGGCTCGGTGATGATTTTCCCTGCGTTCGCGTGTGGCGGCTCCTCCGACGCTCCGGCCGACTCGCAGGCCGAGCCAACTCCGCCGAATCAGACAGCCGCAGGGGATGACGCAGTTTCTGAGGGTGCGCCAGAGTCGACCGCTTTCTCTGTGGCGATAGGCGACAACCGATGCGCAGCGCTGCTCGCCTGGTCTCTCCACTGATGCTCAAAAGGCTATTCTGGTCGCCATCGAGAATAGGCAGCTAGCCGGTACGACCCCACATGATAACGAGTTGGTACGACTCGAAATTGAGCCGGATCCGCGGGGCCATCGGCAGTGTGGTATCTGGATGGTGATTGAGTTCAACGGCGATGAACTCCCTTCCGTGGCGGCGAAGAAGGCTGCGATGGATCGTGAGATGAGGGATATCTACGAAGATCTGTACACCGCCGAGTGCGAAGATATTCGGGAGGTGCACATCTCAGGGCGGGCGAAGGCGGTCGATGGGCGGTTTGGTATTGCTCATGCCATCGTGGTCAAGACGAAGCTCGCTCGGGATAAGGCGGATGATGTGGATTGGGCGGAGAAGGAATCGCTGGACTTCAACGAGATCTGGGAGACCATGCTCCTGAACGTTAGGTGGCGCAGGGAGTTGACTGGGGAGGAGTAGTAAATTACCTCTCGATGATGATGGTCTCTGCCATACGTATTTTTTCCCAGGTCCGACTGAACATGTAGAGAGAATCCTCGTCGGTTGGCACGGTGATCACTGCCTCTTTGACCTCGCCCGCGACGAGCTTCAGGTCGACGAATAGCTCACCCTTGACTCTGCTCCTTCTTTCCTTGCTTACAGCAAGGGCGAAGTTATGTCACCAACATTCGTCTGGGGTGAAGTGGGTGTTGTACACGATGAACTTGACACGCTCCCCGGCAGGCACCACCAGCGGCTGGTCATAGGTAAAGTAGTATCGATTTTGGTCATCGATCAGGATGTCGATCCTGAAAGTCTTGGCCACTGGCTCATCCGGGTCTACGTCGATTAGGCCTTCTAGGGTCGACAAAAATCTTGCCTGGCCGCCAATATATAAGCGGATTGGACCTGTGTCTTCAGGCTCTGTCTGGGCGGTTGGGTCCGGGCCTGTGTCTTGGTCAACGGTAGTGGCGATTGCCGTTGAGGCTTGAGGCGAGGTTGCCTGGCTTGGCACTTCGATGGTTGGTACGCTGACCGTTCCCTCTACAATCACAGGAACCTCAACCACGATCTCAACCGGTACTTCCTTGATGACATCGACCGGGACCACCTTGACGACCTCTTTCACCACGACTTTCGAACCACAAGCAGCGGTCGCGATCATCAAAGCGACTGCTATCGCCATTACTGCTGCGGCTCGTGCCAGAGTCGACGTTCGCATTCGGGTTCGTGTCTCCATAGGGCGTGGTATCAAGGATTCATGTCATCAAAGCGACGCACGATCCGTCTCTGTACAGGGCTCATAATAGCTATCGGCACTATACAGCGCACCGGGGTGCTTGTCCACGAGTGGCACTCGGAGGGTAATCAACCGGAGGGAGATTCAGTTTGTTCCTGTGAAAGTCATTGCGTCGTAGGTGCACTTGTGCTAGGCTCTGGCTTCACCCCCCCCGAAGAATCCACTGCCTGTCAGCTAGTAGATTACCAACGGGAGCGGTGTTTGAGTCCCGTCTGGCCGGTCTGCAATGCGAATAAGATAAGACGATGTGTGCAGACGGGTAAAATATGTTCAAAAAGCGTAGAATGCCAACATTGTTAGCCTGTAGTTCCACGGTGAAAATAATGCGGACCCGTCTTCTGTTGATTTTCGCGCTGTTGCTTATAGCGGCGACAGCCTGCGGTGGGTCTGATGAGGCCGACGTAGAAGAGGAGAGAGCGGCTCCCGGAGGGATGCCTGCGGTTGAGCAGGTCGATCCAAATTCCGTTGTCATGAGCAACCAGGGCGTTATGGGGGAGCCCCTCAGGATCCCTGGTGGTGCTCTACCCCCCCCGATCGGAGAGCTTCCGTTGGACGGTGACGTCGTGATCACCTTCAAGTCCATAGTACGTGCTGAATCGGTGGACAGTGCTTCGCGAGCTCTCGCCGGAGGGGCATCGGCCGCCTTCTTCGAGCCGAGGCACGGCACCTACTTAGCTGTCTTCTACGAGGTCAGGAACGAGTCCACTGGTGGGTTGAAGCCCAGCGTACATGTGAACGACGCTTTTGTACTTGTGGATGCTCAGGGTCGGAAATGGGACAAATCCAACTATTTTAGCCATGGATTCGAGGTTCCATATGCGATAGCAGTTCCACTAGACAAAGGCGACCCGCGAACATTTGTGGAGCCCGGCGAAACTGTAGAAGTGGCAATCGCTTTCGATGTCGCTGTGGACGCCACTGGACTTCGCCTGCTCTCCGAGCGGCTCGACCTTGAGATCGACCTAGGGGAATAACGAATCGGAACAGGTCCACCGAGAGATCAGGGGAAGAGACAACATGGACAACGTGCTGGAGATAAAAGACCTTGCGACGTACTTTTACACACATGATGGTGTAGTCAAGGCCGTCGACGGGATCAGCTACGAGGTTCAGGAGGGCGAGACCCTCGGAATCGTGGGAGAGAGCGGCTGTGGTAAAAGCGTAAGCGCCCTCTCGATCATGCGGCTTATTGCAGACCCGCCGGGCAAAATAGAGCGTGGCGAGGTGATATTCGAGGGCCAGGACCTGCTCAAGTTGAGCGACTCCGAGATGAGAGCAGTCCGTGGCAACCGGATCGGGATGATCTTCCAGGAGCCGATGACCTCTCTGAACCCGGTTCTGACCATCGAGCGACAGCTCACCGAGACCCTGGAACTCCATCTGAAAATGACAAAAATGCAGGCACGCACGCGGGCCGGGGAGTTGCTCGAGATGGTCGGCATCCCGGACCCGGTACGTCGACTCAAGGACTACCCCCACCAGATGAGCGGTGGTATGCGCCAGAGAGTCATGATCGCGATGGCGATCAGCTGCAATCCACGGCTGATCATAGCGGACGAGCCGACCACGGCATTGGACGTAACGATTCAGGCGCAGATCCTGGAACTGATGCAGTCGTTGAGCAAAGACCTTGGCACAGCACTGATCATCATCACCCACAACCTTGGTGTAGTTGCACGATATGCCCAACGAGTCGCTGTAATGTACGCCGGCAAGATCATAGAAACATCAACAGCAGGTCCGCTCTACGCAGACCCGAGACACCCGTATACACTAGGGCTGCTGAACTCAGTGCCACGTCTCGACGAAGAGATGGGCACCAAGCTGGAGCCGATCGAAGGGCTTCCCCCGGACCTGATCGACTTGCCCAACGCCTGCAGCTTTGCCCCGAGATGCAAATACGCTATAGAGAAATGCACCACCGAAGCTCCGACATTGAGTGATATCGGTGGTGGCCACATGTCGGCCTGTTGGAGAGCGGAAGAACTCGCCGAGATCGGCGTCAAGGTCGGTTAAGGAGAATCAGTTGGTGCAAAGCAACGGCAACGAGACCCTACTAGAGGTAAAAGACCTCAAGATGCACTTCCCTGTAACCTCGGGAGTCATCTTTCAGCACAAAATCGCAGACATCAAAGCGGTTGACGGAGTCAGCTTCAGCATCAAAAAAGGCGAGACTCTGGGCCTAGTTGGAGAGAGCGGTTGCGGCAAGACCACGGCTGGTCGCTGCATCTTGCAGCTCTACACACCCACCTCGGGCGACGTCATGTTCGAAGGGACTCGTCTCAACGGACTGAGCAGTCGTGACATGATACCGTTCCGTCGCAAGATGCAAGTTATTTTCCAGGACCCCTACGGATCGCTCAACCCTCGCATGACCTGCAGGGACATCATCGGTGAGCCGCTGACAGTGCACAAGCTCACATCCGGCAAGGGAGAGTACAACGACCGCGTTGCCGAGCTGCTGAACGTAGTTGGGCTCAACCCGTACATGGCAGACCGCTACCCGCACGAGTTCAGCGGTGGTCAGCGGCAGAGAATCGGTATCGCCCGCGCACTGGCCGTCAACCCCAGCTTCATCGTGTGCGACGAGCCAGTCTCGGCACTCGACGTCTCCATCCAGGCGCAGGTCATCAACCTTCTCGAAGAGCTACAGGACCAGTTCGATCTCACCTACCTGTTCATCGCCCACGACCTGTCTGTGGTCAGGCACATCAGCGACCGCATCGCAGTGATGTACCTGGGCCATATCGTCGAGGTAGCGAGTAGGGAAGAGCTTCACGAGAACCCGTTGCACCCCTACACGCGGGCGCTACTATCCGCGGTGCCAATCCCGGACCCTGTCCTGGAAGCCAAGCGTGACCGAATCGTGCTCACGGGCGACGTGCCGAGCCCCATGAACCCGCCGCCGGGCTGCGTGTTCCACACACGTTGTCCTGTAGCCATTGAGGATTGCCAGGCTGCTGGTATGCCAGAGCTACGCGAGGTATCTCCCGACCACTGGGTGGCCTGCATCCGCTCCGAGGGCTACGGCGAGTACTAGGGTACTGCGTACGCTGAGTCGGGCGGGGCTGGGAATGCCCGGTTGGGCAGCGTGACTCCCTCACAGTGGTATCTCTGGGAGTCCCCCACGAACAGCCGTATCCTGGCTCTTCCTGCGCAAGGTTTGCCAGGTTATTCCACGACCGTTATCGCGTCATTCTTCTAGCTGGTCCGCCCCGTCTGTTAGCCACGCCAGGTTGAACTGCGCTAGGCGCAGGCTCTCGTACGGCCCCTTTGCGCCCCTTTCGTACAGACAACATATCGTCATGTCCGGCGATATTGCCATGTCCGAGTACGCCGCTGGACCAGAGTACAGCACCTTCTTTGTCGCCCAGGTTTTGCACTCGTCGTAGCTCACCCGTAAGGTGAGATTGTCTCGCGTCGTGCTATCCAGGTTGCCGAAGATGATGCGGTTCTTGTCGTGGGCCTGCTCGTCGGTGTATCGAATGATGCTGGCCTGGCACACCGCATCCGTCAAATCATCCAACTCGACGAGGTCGGACCAGGTCTCCCCTCCGTCCTTGCTCCACGCACAGAGGCGTCTTTGCAACTGTCGGTTGGACGCCCTGATAGCCATATAAAGCGTACCATCGGTGGTTTCGACCAGCTCGCACTCGTTTGAACCCGCCTGGCAGAGCGCCGCCGACCTGCCAGGTGGCGCCGTGGTCGTCGCTGTAGAACACGTGGGAGTGAGAAAAGATCGAGTCGAGGCGGTGGCTATCGAGGTGTCCGGCGGGTATGGCAAGGCGCCCGGACTTCAACTGTATCCCCTTGCCGGGACCCATGACGTAGTGCGTCCAGTGAGAGGGCATGATGCTGTCGGTGATTTCGACCGCCTCGGACCAGGTCGCGCCATTGTCGTCGCTGCTCATGACGTAGCTTCGGAAGGCGTCCTCGTTGAACGTGAGGAACACTGTGCCGGTCACTCGGTCCACGACGACGGTCGGATTGTGGAACGTATTCTTGCCGTTACCGTATAGCAGCCTGCAGTGGGCTCCAAGTCAGCCCGTTGTCGGCGCTGCGCTTGAGAACGAGATAGAGTGCATCGTAGTCGCGCTGGCCGTGTCTTCGTCCCTCGCAGAAGGCCAGGATGGTCCCATCTTCGGTTATCGCGAGTGAGGGGATCCTGAACGTGTGGTACCCCTCCGCTCCGGACGTGAACACCTCGGTCTCTCTAATCCATGGAATTGATTGCTGAGATGTCATGATGCTGCCTCCATGAGTGGGACTCGTCGACCTATCAGCGCCAGATGCGTGCCATTTAAGCCGACTATGGTCGCTAATGCAATTGCAGATTCGAATTATGTTGACTACCTGGCGCGAGTTACATACACTCCGGCTCGGCTAGGACACCGACTACGGAGGACGGTCCACATGAAGAAGCTTATGGCGACTGCCCCGGACCGCGTAGAAGTGGTCGAAGTAGCGATGCCGGAAATGGGCGAAGACGAGGTGCTGGTACGCGGCGTGCGTTCGCTGCTGAGCCCCGGCTCCGAGCTGAAACGAGTACGAAAGTCCGAGGCCTACCCCGGCCCTTGGCCCAACCCCGATTTAGGCTATGCCATGGCAGGCGT
>Ga0209403_10000713_pt1 | contig 47633 bp, 43 predicted proteins | sample ArcticOcean_MG_C_8_FD_187440 | JGI IMG/M metagenome (GOLD analysis project Ga0209403, IMG submission 187440) | Marine microbial communities from western Arctic Ocean - ArcticOcean_MG_CB11_86 (SPAdes) (version 2) | ecosystem: Environmental > Aquatic > Marine > Oceanic | place: Arctic Ocean... | reverse complement strand
CCGGGTACCCGCCACTCTCTGCTCGATCACGTCCCGGAAGACGTCCGGCTGCACGCGATGGTCCTTGTTGGAATTCGCGTGGGAGCAATCGATTATGAGGTTCGGCTCGAGACCACTGCTCGAAAGGTTGCCCATCGCAGAAGCGATCGACTTCGCGTCGTAGTTAGGCCCGTCCTTGCCACCTCGCAGGATCAGGTGGCACGCGGGATTTCCGGTGGTGTGGACGATAGAGCCTGCGCCCTCGTCGTCGATGCCGAGAAAAACGTGCTCAGAGCGCGCCGCGACGATGCCGTCCACGGCGATCTGGACCGAACCCCCGGTGCCGTTCTTGAACCCTATGGGCATGCTAAGTCCGGAGGCCACGAGCCTGTGGGTCTGACTCTCAGTGGTCCGGGCACCAATCGCACCCCAGGCCACCAGGTCTCCCAGGTACTGCGGGGTGAATGGGTCGAGCCACTCGATAGCTGTCGGCAGGCCGATCTCGTTGACCTTGAGTAGGAACTCGCGAGCGATGGCCAGACCGTTGGACACATCGTAGGTCCCATTCAGATTGGGATCGTTGATGAGCCCTTTCCAACCGAGCGCGGTCCTTGGCTTTTCGAAGTAGACGCGCATGACGACCATGATGCGGTCCTTCACGCGATCTGAGAGTTCCTTTATCCGCCCGGCGTACTCGAGTCCCGCCTTGGTGTCGTGTATCGAACAGGGTCCGACGATCAGCAATACGCGGTCGTCGGTACCGTCGACTATCTGCTCTATCTGCGCACGTGCACTCGCAACGTGGGCTTCAATCTCAGGGGTTGCTGGGAAGCGTTTCCAGTACTCAGAAGGCGGGGCGAGGGGCGTTATGCTAGATACGTTTGTGTTTCTGAGGTTATCGTTCTGTGTAGTCATGGGAATGTGTCTCCAGGATAGAGTAGAGTGGTTCACAGTGCGGGCCTTTGGACCGCCAATAAAGCGGTGCAACGTCCGACTTGCTAAACCACCACCCCGGCACTGGGGAGTTGGCATTCGGCCAGCTATTTCTCCGCAGTGACAAGCCTCACACCTCCGGCATGCCTCTGCTTCTCAGGTTTGCGGCGCCCTTCAGGTACCTGAACTGGATATCCTGAGGGGACTTGTCCGTGTTAACCAGAAGCAGGACGCGTATGCATTTTTCTGTTGCGCCCGCTACGTCTACTTCGACGCTGCCTAGCAGCGCGACATCGGTCCAGCCAATCTTGCGGGCTGAGAGGGCCGGGAACTCCGCGTCCAGGTCGACCGTGGAGGTGAATTGGACTGCGGCAATGTCGTCCAATTGTACATCGTTTGCCTCGACCAGGCTCTTGAGAAGCTCAGTAGTGGCCTCGATGATCGCCTCTGACGTATTCTCGTCGGCGGTGGTTGCCCCTCTGATGCCCCGCATCCGACCCATTTAATTTTCTCCCTTGACGGTGCTGTCGCTGGTTTAAGCCCGACAATCGGGTGTCGGGTATCTTCGTCGTCTTCCCACTCCCAGAATGGTGCAGGTGTCTGAGGGACACCCTCATACACCCGGCAAAGGGGCTGCGCCTCTCTGCACACCTGCCGTCACACGCCCAGATTCAATATTCGGGAAGACGGATCCTCGTCTCAGTTCCCGGCGTAAGCCTGGCTTAGACAGTATCCGGTCCCGTCCCCTTAGCGTGCCCAGCACCTTGCCGCATAGCTTCGACGAACTCGCGCGCTGCTTGTACGGCTTCGGCCTTCGGAAGGGCGGCGACTGCGTCTATCAGTGCGCTGCCGAACACCGCCCCATCGGAGAAGCCGGCGACCTCCTTGACGTGGGCAGGGGTCGAAATTCCGAAGCCGACAAGGATAGCCAGGTCTGTCTGTAGCCGTATCCTATTGACCAGGTCTTTCACCCCTTCTCGCAGACCGGTGCGTGCACCGGTCACCCCCGTAAGGCTCACGCAGTATATAAATCCGCCTGCGTGTTGACAAGCCTGTTTTATACGGTCCGTGGTACTTGTCGGCGCCAGCAGCGGAACCAGGTGCACACCGTGGCGTTGGCATATCTCGTGTAGGGGAGCCGCCTCTTCAGGGGGCAGGTCTGGAACGATGAGGCCGTCAACCCCAGCTCGCGCAGCCTCCTCAACGAAGCTCTCCAAACCGGGCCTTAAGAATGGGTTGTAGTACCCCATCAGGAGCACGGGTGCGCTTGCGTTCCGCTCCCGGAGACGACGCACGGCGTCGATGCAGCGTTTAAGCGTAACGCCCTGTTCGAGGGCGTGCTGACTGGTCATCTGGATAGTGGGGCCCTCGGCCAGAGGATCGCTGAAAGGCACCCCCAACTCGATGAGGTCTGCGCCAGACTGTAAGGCCGCCTCCGCGATATCGATTGACGTGTCAAGGTCGGGATAACCAACCGTCATGAAAGGGGCGAGTATCGTCCGTCCGGCCTTCCGGGCCTCCTGGAGCGTCAAGTCGATTCTATTGGTCATCGTGCCTCTTGCGTGGTGTCCGATCAATTGGCTATCGGGGTGTGCAGAGGGGCAGAGCCCCTGTGCCGGGAGCCTGAGGGTGTCCCTCAGAAAACACTTCTATTCTCTTTTTTCGTCTCTCCCTGGCAATCAATGGTCTAATGCCCATCGTCCAGATGACTTGCGATTATTAAATGTTAGGCTGCGGTCATCAACCATAGAGCCAGCAGGTTCTGGGCGGCATGGGCCAAAAACGGAGGCCATATTGATCGTGTTCTCAGGTAGAGCCAGGACAACAGCATGCCGCTCACGAAGAAGGGTACCATGACGCCAAGGTCAACGTGGCCCGCCGCGAACAGAATACTAGCTACGACCGCTGCACGGAGTCTTCCCATCGGACCGACGAGCGCGGTCAAGATAAAGCCCCTGAAAAACAGCTCCTCGACCAGTGGACCGGCGAGCCCGATTAGCACAATGGTGACCAGTCTTCGGGCTCCCTCGCCAAGGATGTCGGCGGGGACCCCGGTGGGCAGCAGAAAATCGAAGCCGAGGGCGGTAACGATAGCGACATATACACCGCTGAACACAAGGCTGCCCAGCAATGCCGGCCAGGGTATCAGCAGTGCGAGCCGTCCTTTGAGGGGGCTGAAGCCGACGACGCTCCACGGCACCCGGTGTTTTCGGATGCCCAGATACCATACGGCAGAGACCATCAGCAGGTGTGGTACCGCTAAGACCACCGGGACGAGAGTGTCACTGAGGGTGTTCTCGGTGCCACGAAACACGATGGCGAGCGTGGCGAGCAGCGCGACCGATCCGCCTGCCACCATAGCCACACCAACTAGTGCTCCGCGAGGACCCCACGGCGCAAGGCGCTCCCGCACAGCCGATGCCTGCTCAATCACGCTTGTCACGCTTTTGGCGGCCAGTTGTCGAGATGTTTCGAAGTGCCCTGCTATAATTTGTCGGGCGCCGGGCGGCATCGTTGCCGGACATCACAGCGTCAGGGGGACTTTGATGAGTGGAAATGGACTCTCCGTGAAGGGCGACACAGGCAGTAAGCGGATTGCGCTGGAGTGCGAGCACCAGTCCGGGATGCTCTATGTTGTACCGGCAGAATCGAGCTGGGTCTGCTCCGACGACAAGCTGCATGCCCACGCGCTGGCGGGCTTCTTTAGGCAGCTTGGTCAGTTGGAAAACCCCGCTATTGACGAGGTGATGCAGCGGTGGGGTCTCTACTATCGCGCCAGAGAAATCGGCTCTGAGGGACATGATGACCAGGTGGAGGGCTAGCGCCTCGGTCTAGTCGTCCCCGCTTGCATCGCCGTCCCCCGAATTGCTGGCGATGATCCGGTGGATCACCGGGCCGAATGCGTTATCGTCGCCGGGCTCGGTGTCGTCGTTCGACCAGTCCTTCAAGGCGTCGTCGTCGCCCGTGTCAATTGCCTCTTGTGACCTCGGAAGCGCCACCCCTCGGGCCGGGACTACCTTTGGTGGGAACGACATTGTGCCGGATCGGTACGGGTGCTTGTAAACCTCTCGGATGATTAACAGAAGCGCCTCATCTCCGACACTTCTGACGGCGGCCTCATACTTGTTGCCGCCCTTCATGAGCCGGAGCAGCCTCACGGTAAGTCTTGGCTCGATCTGACCAAGGACCGCGCCTCCGAGTCCAATTGCCTTGAGGACACCGCCCTCCAGTTGCATCTGGACCTGTCGCCCCGGCGCCTCTTTCACGAGCACCTTGGGCTTCGCCAGGTTGACTAGGGCCGTAATCGTGGTCTTGCCGATCTCTTCTATGAACGTGTCACCCACGGCACAGCCATGGATCATATCCACGGGCTCGGTGTCGTCGAGCTGCTGTAGGCGGTCCAGGTTTTTGCGTGCGATCGGGTTGTTGGGAGATAATTCCAGCGAACGCCCGAAGGCTGCCTTCGCGTCTCGAATTCTCCCGACCTCCGTTAGCGCCTTTCCGAGCCTGTTATAGGTCTCCAGGTCATCGGGGAAGTCGTCGAGGATAGCCTCGTTCGCCTTTGCCGCATCCGACCAGCGGCTCTGCATGGCGAGATCAATCGCCTTCTTGGACTGGTCCTCTTTTTGTCTGTTCTGGGCTTGTATTTGTGGTGAAGTCATTGTGTTGTATACCGTTCATCAGCACGTTCTGGATTCCGCGAGCCGAGGGTCGCCAGGCGACCTCAATGCTTTTTAGTCGGCGCATTCTAGCGCATGGCCAAATGGCGCGCAAGCCGTTTTCGTGTCTTGATACGCTCGATATCTCCTATTTCCCGTAGTCGCCGCGCGCACCCCTTAGCCTAACCATGATGACGTCCCGTAGCATCAGGAAGGCATCTACGAAGCGTACTGTGCTCTCCTCTTGGTGATGCCACTCAATCGGCATTTCGAGGACTCGCAGGCCTCGCTTCGACGCCAGGTAGAGGAGCTCCACGTCGAACCCGAATCCGGTCGTTCGCTGGCTGGCAAAAAGCTCTTCGGCCGCCGCGCTTCTGAAGCATTTGAACCCGCACTGGGTGTCCTGAAACCTCCGGACCGCCAACAAACGCACGACCAGGTTGAAGATGCGCCCCCTTAGATGCCTAGATGCGGACTCGTCGTAGCGCGTAGCTCCGGCGCCCTCTCGAGACCCGATCACCACGTCGTACTCTTCATTCATCTGCTCGACGAAGCGGCTGAGCTGTGGGATCGGCATGGCCAGGTCGGCGTCGCACATGAACCGCAGCTCGCCCGTCGCGGCCAGCATACCGTGCCTCACCGCCCAGCCCTTGCCCCCGTGTGGAACCCGCTCCAGTCGGACACGATCGTCGATGTCGACCACTGCGTTTACAAAGGCGGACGTGGCGTCGACGCTGCCGTCATCAACGACCACGATTTCCCAGGTGTACTCCTGTGCACGGAGGTAGTCGAGGACGGCGCTCAGCGTGGCGCTGATGCGTGTCTCTTCGTTGTAGGCCGGGATGACCACCGACAGGAATGGTATTGCCAAGGGCGCTCCAGTCAGGACGCGGCGAATTGTCGCGCAGCGTCGTACAGTACTTTATTAGCACGGGAGAGGGCTGATGGCAACAGCCACTCTGGCGCGGGCTGACTAAACGGGGGGCAGCAGATGGGCCTTTGGAGACCAGCCAAGCATCTGGTTTGCCTTGGCGAGATTGACCTCTTGCCCTGTCTCATCCCCGGCGATGAAGAATGCGTCGAATCGGCCCGTCCTGCCCCTCACGAAGTCGATTGCGGCAAGGTAGGCCGACGCCAGATCGCTCTCGTCAGTGACCCAAAGGTGTCTAGGGTCCTCCGCGGGGATCTTTCGGCCCTCAACCCACCCGGCGCGGTCGCGAGGGCCGGTGATCCGGAGGGCGGCGATGGACATCTCGAACTCGCGGCAGAAGTAACGGCAAATGCGCTCGCCCAGGCCTTTGGTGAGGCCATAGACCCCGGGGTTGTCGAGGGGCACCTCCTCCTCGCCCGCGTACCAGTTGCGGTTGCGGGCATGGACTGTAAAGGTGCTGGTGTATACGCCGGATACGACGCCCATTTCGTGGGCGGTCTGGAGCAGCAGATGCAGGCCGAGGGTGTTCACCTGGTAATTTCGGGTGATGTCGTCGATCGTCGCGCGATTCGAGTGGGGGTCGGTCGGGTTCTGCATCACCATATTCACGAAGACGTCGACCCCATCCAGGGCCCGCTTGAGCGCCTCCGGGTCCGTAATAGAGCCCTCGACGAACTCGACGCCCTCGGCGCGGGGTGGCCGCAGGTCGAGCACCCTCAACTCATGGTGTGGCTGCAGATACGGGGACGTCCAGGTACCGACATTGCCAGCGCCGCCGACCAACAGAATTTTCATATCAACCGCTCCCTACAATGCCCCGGCAAGCAGCACCCTGAATATGTAGTGCCCAGCCCCGCACCCCTAAGCGTGCGCATCACCGTGTGCTGACACGCGCATGGATATTGCTCCTCCGCCTCCGTGGCAGACCGCTGCGACACCGGACTCCAGCCCTCGGTGCTCTAGGGCGTGCAGGAGCGTGACCAGGATGCGTGCGCCGCTGGCCCCTATCGGGTGACCCAGGGCGACGGCGCCCCCATTTACGTTGACCTTGTCCCAGTCCCAGTCGAGTGCCTTGCCGTTGGCGAGGACCTGAGAAGAGAAAGCCTCGTTGACCTCCATCAGGTCGATATCCGAGAGGTTCATCTTGCTACGGCCCAGCAGCTTATCGATGGCCTGAGCGGGCGCCTCGAAAAGCCGGGCTGGTTCGTTGGCCACGAACGTGTGATCTTCGATTGTTGCTATGGGTTGGAGACCGAGGGAGCGGGCCTTTTCAGGGCTTGCGACCACAATTGCGGCAGCGCCGTCGGAGATCTGCGAGGAATTGCCAGAGGTCACAGTTTCGCCGGTCTCGAAGGGGGTCGATAGTTTTGCGAGGGCCTCAATCGACGTGTCGGGTCGGGGCCCCTCATCCTCGCTCACAGTGACGCTCCCCTTACGGGTCTTGACGTCTACGGGCACTATCTCTTTGGCGAACGAGCCGTCTCCGGCTGCCCGGACAGCGCTTTGGTTGCTGCCGAGCGCGAACTGATCCTGTTCTTGCCTGGTGACCTCAAACTCCGCAGCGGTACCCTCGGCGAGGTTGCCCATATGGGTGTCGTTGAAGCAGCACCATAGGCCGTCGTGGACCATGGTGTCGACCATCTCCCAGTCGCCGATTCTTTTGCCGGTGCGGCTTCCAGGCAGTACGTGGGGCGCACGGCTCATGCTCTCCATCCCGCCGGCGATCACCACGTCGGCATCGCCGGATTGCACCATCAGCGAGGCCAGAATGACCGACATGATGCCAGACGCGCAGACCTTGTTTACGGTGAGCGCCGAGCAGGTATCGGGGAGGCCAGCGCCAATGGATGCCTGACGGGCGGGGGCCTGTCCCAGTCCAGCCGATAGCACGTTCCCCATGATGACGTAGTCGACGTCATTATCACTTACGCCAGCGCGATCCATGGCGGCGCGGACTGCCGTTGAGCCGAGCTGTGTTGCGGGGACGCTCGATAGCGTGCCTCCCAGCTTGCCGATAGGGGTTCTGGCGCTACCGAGGATTACAGTTGGTTCTGACACTTTTGCTCCTTGCAGTTGGCGTCTGTCTCAATCACGCCCTTGTCCGAAGAGAAGAAAAAAATACATATAGTTGTGAGGGACACCCTCACACTCCCGGCCCTTCGGCGGGCTCAGGACAGGCGAAGGGCCGGTGCCCTTCTGAAGACCACCTGGAAGGCTGATTAAGGGGCCACTGACTGGTCAAGATTCTCAGCACCCGACACGTAGCCACCAGCGAAAACAACCCTCGCCAACGTGCCGCTCACACTGGCACCGTGCTTAGGGCAGCGTCCAGCCACGCCCTCTAAGCGTGCGCAGCACCACCCGATTGAATGATGCGTTGGACGGCTCCTAGGGTGGTTTCTATGTCCTTGGCGGTGATGTGGTGATGGGTGACCATGCGGATGCGGCCGTCAAGGGCGAAACAGTGGACGCCCTCCTCCGCAAGACTCTGCTCGATCTCCTCGGGAGTCCGATCGGATAACGTGAAGTAGAGGATGTTGGTGGTGACGCGTTCGGGATCGATGTTGATGCCACTGATCTGAGCGAGGCCCTCGGCTAGTTGCCGGGCGTTGGCGTGATCCTCTGTCATCCGGTCCACCATGGTATCGAGGGCGACGATGCCTGCAGCCGAGATGACGCCGGTCTGGCGCATCTCGCCGCCTACAATCTTGCGCCGGTTGTGGGCCTCGGCTATGTAGTCACGGGTGCCAGCCACGATTCCGCCGATCGGGCATGCTAGACCCTTGGAGAGGCAGAACGTGGCGGAATCGGCGTCGGCAACCAGGGCCGATGCCGGGACGTTCAGCGCTACTGCGGCGTTGAATAGCCGTGCGCCGTCGATATGCAATGCTGCGCCGCGGTCGTGCACGTCGTCGGCGAATGAAGCTGTCCATGCCGGGTCGATCGGCCTGCCATCGGACGCGTTGTGGGTGTTTTCCATGTTTACCAGCGCCACCCGGCTTTCGCCCTCGGACTCAGCCGCCATTGACAGGCCTATGTCCTCGATTCCGAGCTTCCCGTCGGGGTTCTCGGGTAGCCGTCGCACGCTGATCTGGCCATAGGTGCTATGACCCTTGCCCTGGTCGGCGCTCCAGGCCATGTGGGAGCGCTCTCCGACGATCATAGCGTCGCCGGGTGCGCAATGTGCGAGGGCCGCGACGAGGTTGCCCATCGACCCAGAGGCCACCAGCAGTGCAGCTTCGGTGCCCAGACGCTCGGCGGCCATCTCTTCCAGGCGCTGAGTGGTGGGGTCGCCCTCGAGGCCGTCATCGGCGACCTCGGCGTCGTACATGGCTTGGCGCATCTCGGGGGTTGGCCGGGTGACCGTGTCAGATCGCAAATCGATGCCGTTCATGCTTCCTCCAGGGTTCAGGTGCGTGGGCTGGCTTGTGACAAAGTATAGGTTCGGCCAACGTCGACGGTCAACGGTGAGCTATCGCTTTCGTTGACAGCCCTGTGCGCTCCAACTACACTCGCATCCGCCCTCAATAGAGGTTTGCATTCGAGCATGGAGGCCACGAAATGAAGGTAATTACCGGCGGCTTACTGATTGATGGGAACGGGCTTGATCCGGTGCCCGATGCGAGTGTCATGATCGACGACGACGGTCGCATCGTCGAGGCCGGTTCGCTGGACTCGTTTCCGGCCGGGGCTGAGGTCGTGGATGTGGCCGGCAAGACGATCATGCCCGGTATCATCGACTGCCACGCCCACCTGTTTGTGGACTTGAAGCCGATGCACATTCAGGCGCTGGAGCCCATGACTCTTAGGACTTTTCAGGCGGCTCAGAATGCCAGGGCCACGCTGGATGCCGGGGTGACCTCGATTCGCGACCCGGGCGGGACCCCACTGGGTTTCAAGATGGCCGCTGAGCAGGGCCTGTTCCCCTCTCCCAGGATGCGTATCTCGGTGGCAGTCTTGTCACAGACCGGTGGCCACGGCGACCCGTTGCTGGCGTCCGGGATCAATCAGCCTCTGCTGCCGCTGGGCAATCCGGTGGAGTGGCCGAATGGGGTGTGCGATGGTGAGGCCGAGGTGCGCAAGGCGACTCGGGCGATGTTCAGGGCCGGCGCCGACTTCATCAAACTGTGCTCCACGGGCGGTGTGCTGTCTGCAAGTGACGAGCCCGGGGCCACCCAATTTACCCGCGAGGAGATCGCGGTGATGGTGTACGAGGCCGCTGCGGTCGGCAAGGTCTGTGCGGCCCATGCCCAGGCTCGTGAGGGAATCCGCAACGCTGTGTTGGCCGGCGTCCAGTCCATCGAACACGCCGTCTACGTGGACGAGAGTATTTGCGCCGAGATGAAGGCGCGCGGCACGTTTGCCGTGCCGACTCTGGTGGCGTCGCTGTGGGTCGTTCGCAAGGCCGAGCAGTATCCGGGGTCCGTGCTTCCGCAGTCGCTACGCAAGATTCAAGAAATCGGACCTGACCACCGGGCGGGGTTCGAAATGGCTCTCGAAATGGGGGTCAAGATCGCGTTTGGTACTGACTCCGGTGTCGGGCCTCATGGCTCGAATTTGGAGGAGCTGCGACTGATGGTGGAGGCTGGCATGACGCCGATGCAGGCTCTTGTCTCGGCCACCAAGACGGCTTCAGAATGCGCTCGGATGGATTCGGATGTCGGCACTCTGGAGCCTGGTAAGTTGGCGGACCTGCTGGTGGTGGACGGTAATCCTCTGGAAGACATGTCTTTGATGGAGGACAAGTCCAACCTGCTGATGATCATGCAGGGTGGGCGCGCCCACAAGGATTTGGTTACGGCGGGCTAGTCAATGGGGTTGGTCAGAGGGTTGCTGTGGCCAAGCCCGATGCCCCCTCCCCAAGAAAAAGAAATAGGATATTTCTGAGGGACACCCTCAGGCTCCCGGCAGAAGGGCTGCGCCCCTCTGCACACCCGTCCGGCAGGGTTTTGGTTGAGACCATATCCCGATGGCGGACCCTTCAACGGAGCCCAGGGTGAGCGGAGGTGGGTGTATTTCGCTCATGGTGAGCCTGTCGAACCACCTGTAGAGGGCTGCGTATCTACGCGTGGATCTCTAGAGGTGGCCTACACTTAGCCATCGGCCCACTCTTTCTCCCAAACCCCTCTATGTCTTGGCCAGTCCCCAGCCCCCAGCCCTTAGCCCCTGCCTTCCAGCTCTTGTCTTACGATCTTGGTGCCGGCTACTAGTGCTTGTAGCTTTAGGTAGGTTATCCAGCGGGGTAGCTGGAAGAAGCCGCAGTCTGGGCTGATGTAGAGCTTTTCGGGCGCGACGGTCTTGAGTAGCATGCGGATGCGCTCGGCTACGTCTTCGGGCTTTTCGACGTAGAACGACTTTACGTCGACTACGCCTGCGCCCAGTTCACGGTCGTCTCCGGCGTCTCCCCAGAGATCGGCCTCTTTCATCTCGCGGTTTGCGAACTCCAGGACCAACTGGTCCGTTTTTGTTTCTAGCAGCGCCGGGAACATCCACCCGTAGTCGCGTTTGCCCCTGGGCCTGCTGGACAGGTTGCCGAAGCAGACGTGAAGTGCCAGTTTGGCGTTTATTCCTTGCACGGTGGAGTTGTAGAGGCTTACCCACTCGTTCAGCTCGCCTGGGATGATGGCGAAGGATGGCTCGTCTAGCTGGATGAAATCCGCGCCGGCCGCCTCAAGGGCCTTGAGCTCGGCGTTGATCACCTGAGCGACGTCCCAGGCCAGGTCGAGGCGCGACTTGTAGGCGTCTCCCGGCCGGACGTGCATGGTGAGTGTCAGCGGACCCGGGCAGGTGACCTTTATTGGCTTGTCGGTGTGGGCCTTGGCGTAGAGGTACTCTTCGACGATTCCCAGGCCGTCCGGGAAGGTCAACTTTTCGGTGGCCTTGTAGCGTTGTGGGCTGTCGTACCCGTAGAGCCCGACTGTTCGCAGTGGCGGCTCTACGACGATGCCGGTCATGCGTTTGTAGAAGCTTTGCACGAAGTACCAGCGACGCATTTCGCCGTCGCTGATGATGTCGATGCCGGCGCGTTCCTGGTCAAGGATCGCCATGTTCACGGCGTCGTCGAAGGTCTCTTTGGTGTCGGTCGGGCCGTAGTTGCCCTTGTCCATCTCGTCGATGGCGGTCCAGAGCCAGCTTGGCGTGGCGTGGCTTCCGATGACGGTCGTCGGGAGTAGTTTTGGCTGCAGGTCTGTCAATCTGATCACCCCGTTGAGATATGGAGACGGTATGAGTATAGCATCGGAGGCGTCCGCTTTCGGCGGCTTGGGGTGAGGTTGTCATGTTGTGGGTGTGTGGGCGATCCGGAGGGGCCATGTGGGTTGGTCAGGTGGGCAAACTCTGGGGGCGGGATTTCTGTCTCATTCTGTATCATTTTGTCTCATTTCGTAGCTGGGTAGGTGATTGGTGATCTTAAGAACAGCAGGTTGCTTGTTCCCACCCGCCCGGCCTTGGGTGAATTTCCATGTGGAGGCACATCCCCCACGCCCCTTGCCAGAGGGCGGTCCCTCTGGACTCCCACAGAGGAGTCTTGAGTGGGTCTTCGAAATTGCTTGTTGCGGGTCGGCGCGATTGGTGCATGGTTTGTGTGAGGCTTGCACAACAAGGTGTAGCGTTGGGTTATCTGCCTTTCGACGAGCTCATGGTCAACGGGAGAGCTGGTTCTGCATTCGCTCTGGGCTGGTCTTCCAGGTGGGGGCACATCCTTCATATTCCTTGCCAGACGGGAGGTCTCTTTGGACTTCTTCAAGGGGAGCTTGAACTGCTCTCCGAATGGCTGGTTGCGGGGCGGCGGGGTGGGTGCATTGGCTGATATGCAGGAGGCGGGCGTGCCCATTTGGGTCCGTCCCAGAGCACTATAATAGTACTAATGTTCTCTAAAATCAATCTTGGTGTGTCTTGGGGCGGAGGGTGGATTCGTTGCGGACTCTGTGGGCGTTGGCATATAATATGGCGCGCCGTATGGGCGGGCTATTCCGCGTACGGATTAACTTGATTGCAGGGGGCTGCAGACGCATGTCAACCGACCCTAAGCCGAAACATACCTACTCTCGACGGGACATCTTGAAGGGTGCGCCGGTGGCTCTGGCCGGTGTTCTTGCCCTGAGCGCGATGGGAAGGCGGCTGCTACGCCGCAAGCGCAGCGCGCCCGACTTCCCAGAGGACTCGATTTTCAGGCCAGCGAAAGACCCTCGGGACCAAGCGTAGGCGATGGAAGCAACCGCTAACCCAAGGGTTCTGATAGATGTCGTCATTCCGAGGATTGGAGCCGACTCCCGGGCAAATCGCCTGGCGTTGGACGCGGCTATTATCGTGGGCTTCGCGCTGTTTGTAGCGCTCTGCGCTCAACTGGCGGTCAAGATCCCGACGACCACCGTTCCGATCACGGGGCAGACCTTCGCCGTATTGTTGACGGGCGGCGCTCTGGGCAGTCGACGAGGCGGCCTGAGCATGCTGGTTTATATGGTGATTGGGATGGCGACCGTGCCTGTCTTCGCCCCTAGCTCTAGCTTCCTGGGTGAGAAGACGTTCCACGTGCTATTCCCCTGGTCCGGCACATCCGGCCAGTTATTCGACATGTCCAGCGGTGGCTATATAGTCGGTTTTGCACTGGCCGCCTTCCTGGTTGGCCTGCTGGCCGAGAAGGGCTGGGACCGCCGGTCTAGCGTGCCGCTTGCCATGATCATTGGCAGCCTGGCCGTCTACGCGGTAGGACTGCCCTGGCTGGCGTGGTTCATCGGGTCCGGCGCGACGATCCCTGGACTGGATTTGACTTATTACGATGCCATTGGCGGGAGCAATGTGCTGGACAAGACCCTCAAGGGTGGCCTGTATCCGTTCATCGGTGGCGATGCGGTCAAGCTGCTTGGGGCGGCGCTGGTACTTCCCGGAGCCTGGGCATTGGTGGATCGACTCAAGGGGTCACGTCCCCGCGACTGAGGCCCTCTCTTTACCACATTTGTACCTCTAACAAGCCCCGAGACGCATCCAGACAGATGGGATCGTTTCGGGGCGGCCCGTTGCACATCGCATTTTGGTTCTGCCCCCTAACATATGCACAGCGTCGAACGTATATATAAATAGGGGACCGCTCCTGGCCGTTGACAGTACTTTGCGGCCCGTTGACTTCCCCGCCATTGTGAGACATTCCCCAGACTTGGCTCCGGCAGCCGAGAGACCGGGACGCCATCAGCCCCCAGGCCAGAGGAGTGTTCATGATTAAGTCAAACAGGTTTGCCGTAGGTCTTGTGCTGTTGGCGATGCTCGCTAGTCTCGCGGCGGTCGCATGTGGAGACAGCACTGATCCTGCGTCAGATCAAGAATCCACGGATGTTGTGAGTGCGCGTCCGACGCTTTCGCCTCCGCGACCGACGAGCGAGCCGTCTACAGGGACGCAACCTTTTCCCTCCGATGTACCCTCCGAGACTGCGACTCCGACAGAGGTGGCAACGCAGAGCGACTCCGCAGAGGAGAGCCAGCCCGTCACCGATGCCCTGCTGGCGGGGCGTTCTCCGGACGATATTCTGGCTGCCGAGTTGGTCGGGCTGAAGGGCTGGATCAACTCCGAACCCTTTACCCTCGAAGAGCAGCGAGGCAATGTCGTCCTGGTCGATTTCTGGACGTACACGTGCATCAACTGCATCCGAACGTTCCCGGCACTGCGGAGCTGGCACGAGAAGTACGCGGACCAGGGGCTGGTCATACTAGGAGTGCACGCTCCTGAGTTCGAATTCGAAAAGATACGCGAGAACGTCGTGCAGGCGGCACTGGACAACGACCTTGGGTGGCCGATTGCGCAGGACAACGACCACGACACGTGGCGTGCGTTCAAGAACCAGTTCTGGCCGGCCAAGTATCTAATCGATAAGGATGGCTACATCCGGTACACGCATTTCGGCGAGGGCTCCTACGCCGAGACCGAGGAGAAGATACAGGAGCTTTTGGCTGAGGCCGGGGCTTCGATGGCGTCCATTGCAGTCTCCGATGAGTTCGAGCGGTACTCAGATCAGCAGGCTCGTGCGTCCTCTGACCCGTATGAAAATCAGACCAGAGAGCTGTATGCGGGGTTCAATCGCAACTACAACGCACTGGCCGGGGGGAACACCGCGCCGTACGTGAGGCACCAGGAGTTCTACGAGTCGCCAAACCAGGAGATCGACTATTCTGACCCCGGTGACTACGTTAACCACTTCCTCTACCTGGAAGGATTGTGGGTGAACGGTTTCGAAGAGGTGATTCACGCTCGCGAGACTGAAAATTACGAGGACTACGTCGGTATCGCGTTTGCAGCTATCGAGGCAAATGTCGTTGTGTCTGTGGAGGACGGGGAGACCTACGAGGTTCGCGTCACGATGGACGGCGGGCCTCTTGATCCGTCGCAGGCCGGGGCCGATATCCGATTTGATGACGAGGGCAACAGTTACATATTGGTCGACAAGTCCGCCCTGTACCACCTGGTGCAGCTACCGGAATTCGGGCCTCACAATCTGACGCTCAGCTCGAACTCTGACAAGTTTTCTCTGTTCGCATATACATTCGGTTCATACCTGGAGCCGGAAGACGGGGAGTAGGTGGGGATGATGAGGATGCGGCTCTATGTGCTAATTGCGACGGCGATGCTGATCGTGGCGGCGGCGTGTTCGGCGGGCGAAGATGCGGACGCTGGGTCTACGGCGTCCGACACATCGTCTCAATCGTCGGCGAGCTCCCAGACGGCTCCCGAAGAGGCTATGCGTCCCGACAGGGAGCCGCTGGTGTACGGCCCACGGTCTGCTGATGGGCTGCAGGCGATCCTGGGTACAGGCGACCTGGGGGTTGGAAGCAACCGGTTCGGGTTCGTGCTCACATCGTCCAAGGGGTTTGTCACGGGGCCGACAGCGAAGGTGGTCTCGCGTTATTCGCCGATAGATGGGACTCCAGGCGAAAACCAGGAGTCTGTTGTCGCGGAGTACCAGCCCTGGCCATATGGCAATCGTGGGCTGTACGCGACGGAACTGGCCTTCGACAGGGCAGGCCGGTGGGGCGTCACGATCGAGGTCGACGGCGACGAGGGGGCGGCGAGTAGCGCCGATCTGTTCTTTGAGGTCGGGGAGACGACGGATGCTCCAGATGTCGGCAATGCTGCGGTCAAGAGCATCAGCAAGACCGCCGACGATGTGGACTCGCTGTCGGAGCTGACGACCGGTTCCCTTCAAGACGAGGACCTGTACCAGCTAACTATCGCGGATGCGGTTGGGAGCGGCATCCCGACTGTGATCGTATTCGCCAGCCCGGCTTTCTGTACCAACGCGGTCTGCGGTCCCCAGGTTGAGGTGCTGCAGCAACTCAAGGACGAGTACAAGGGCCAGGCTAACTTCGTACACGTAGATTTCTATGACAACCCGGAGGCGATCCAGGGCGATTTGGCCAATTCGGAGCTGTCTTCGGCGGTCATAGAGTGGCGTTTACCCAGCATCGAGTGGACGTTCGTAGTTGACTCCGAGGGAGTTGTGACGGCGAGGTTCGAGGGTTTCGGGACCTACACCGAGGTCGAGGCTGCGCTGAAGTCGTTGCTGTAGTCGCAGGGCATTCAAGAGGGCGGGTCACAGACTCGCCCCTACGCCCTAATGGGTCACAACCCGCACCTTTGCCACCATGTGTGCGTCGCCTGTGGGTTTCGCCGCCGGTGCGCCAAAATGCGTGAACGGAGGCCCCAAGGTGTGTTGAATCATGTAGGGGCTGAGGGTATATTTGATATGAAGTGCAAGCTCAGACGGCGCGGCAAGAGGCGTGATCTATGGGCCGAGACGCGGCTTTACATTGGACGAGGAGTTCGCGTTGCTGGTCAAGCAAGCGCCCATTTCGAGATGTACGGCACAAATGAGCCCCTTGGCGATCGGAAAGTGGCTCGGGCGGTTTATAAGACACATTACGGCGTGGGTGCTTTATGCGGTGCCCCCGTACCGGCGGTTTGAGGGCAGCCTGACGTCGAAAGAGGCGCGGCCCGACGGGACCTACTTCATTCTCGTGGCAGGCGAGATCATCCAGGTGGATTGGCTGACCTACGATATGCTCATGGTAGGCGAAGCCTTGAGGGTTCGGGCCACCCGTGACAACGAGGCTATCAACATCGACCGGCTGATGCCTTAGGGCTATTTGGTCGAGTCTCCTTTTTCGTCCTCGGAGTCCTCTACCTAGTCTCCTGCGTTCTTGTCCTTGCCGAAGTCTCGCGTTCGTTTCGCCATCTCCTCCAGCCTCTCTTCGACCAGGTGGTGGATCGTGCCTTCTGGGTATGTTCCGTCTTCCTGAAGCTCGCCTGCAGGCACCCCTGTCAGCACCTCTATGCCTTCGTCGATGGTTGCGACGACGTAGATGGTAAACTGTCCTGCCTGGACCTCACCGTTTTGATTGACGGACCCGGTGACCGCGATGCCCTGGGCCAGGGGCTTGCCCGAGAGCTGAGACAGGAGTGCGTATAGCTCCGTGGACGAGGCGCTGTCGCCGTCGATCTCGCCGTAGGACTGCTCGAATCCGATGCTTGCCTGCAGCGACAGAGGCCTGGTTTGGCCGTATTTGCCCTGGATGTAGCCGGTGAGGATGACGAAGCCTTTATCGTGGATTCTCCCGCTCATGCGGGCCTCGCGCTCGATGTTGAGGAGTTGGCCGCGTCCCAGGGACACCCGTGCGGTGATGCGGCTGGGCTTGCCGAAGGCGTGGTCGGCCCAGGGCCAGAACGGCGAGTCCGTTGATCTGGCCGACGACCTCTCCCTCCGTGTCGATGTGGATGGAGCCGTCTTCGATCATCTCCCTGAGCCGGTCCTCGGTGAGTCCTGCGCGGTATCGGGCCTCGTCGATGGCCTTCTTGACGTGGCTTCCCATCACGACCTTTGCCTTGTCCTTGCCGGCCCAGAAGTCGGACTCGGTAACGATCTGCGACACGTCCATGAACCGCGTGGTCAGCTTTTTTTGGTGCTCGACGAGGCGGCTGGAGTGGTCGACGATGCGGGCGACGGCCGCACTGTGGAATGGTCGGAGTTCGTTCTGCTGGCAGCGGGCGGCGACAAAGGACGCGTATTTCATCAGGTTCTCGGGTGAGCGCTCCATCAGGGAGTCGAACTCCGCAGCTACCTTGAAGTAGCGCTTGAAGTCGTCGTCATAGGCTTGCAGGTTTCGTAACAGCGCGGGCGTCCCGACGAGGATTATCCGTACGTTGATAGGGATGGGCTGGGGCCGTAATGTCGCGGACGGCAAGGCGCTGAACTGTTCGCCGATGTTCTCGATCTGAAGCTCGCGGCTCCGAAGCGTTCGCTTCTTGAGGGTTTCCCACGAAAGTGAGCTGCCCAGAAGGTCCCGGGCCTGGCCAGGTAGCCGCCGTTGGCCCTGTGCAGGGAGCCGAACCTGATCATCGCCAGGTCGGTGTTGAAGGTGCCGGCCTGGGCTCTGTACTCGATGCGCCCGAACAGATTGTAGTAGGTGGGGCTGTGCTCGAATACGACGGGCGCGCCCACACAGGCCGAGTTGTCTACCACGTCGTTTACGCGGTAGCTAGCGAATAGCTCGTCCGGATTGGCGCGGTCTGTGAATCCGGGTATCGGTTGTGGTGCAGCGTCCTCGGCCGGCTTGAATATCTCCTGACGTTCGGCCATGTCGGCCTCGACTCGTCCCAGATACTCGACGACTTCCGGGAACTCGGCGTACTTGGTCTGGAGTTCGTCGACGATGGGGGTGAGGGTGAAGCGCACGACCTCCGTGTCTACGTCCCTGGCCTGTTCGACGGCGACCTTGCCAAGCCGTTTGAGTTCCGTCGTGGTGTGGCCCACGTCGTGTTGAAGCTTTTCCGCCCGTTCCCGCATGCCGTCTATCTCTTCCTTCGACATGGCGGCGAACTGCTCGGCGGGGATAGGCTGGCCGTCGGCGATGGGGACGGGGGTGATGCCGGTCTGAGTGGGTCTGAGTGCAAAGCCAGCTTCTTCGGCGCGCTGGTCCAACTCGTCGGTCATGGTCTTGGTCTGGGCCTGTACCTCTTTGAGTGCGTCTTCAACACGGTGTGTATAGTCGTCGCTCTCGAAGGCGCGGGGGATCTCCCGCCTGCAGGTGCCAACAAGCTCCTCCATGTCGCGGAGCAGGATCCTCATCATGCCGCAGGGCAACTTGATCGCTATGGACTGGGCCGGGTCGTCGAAATTGTGGACATAGCCCCAGTCGGAGGGGTTTGGCTTGTCGGCGGCTATGCGGTCGACGTATGCGCGGATGGCTGTGTTGCGTCCGGAGCCGGGGGGGCCGGAGATGAAGATGTTGAATCCTGGCTCACTGATGTCGAGCCCGAGCTCGAGGGCGCTGATGGCCCGTTCCTGTCCGATGGTCCCCTCTAGTGGCGATAACTCGTCGGTGGTTTCGAAACCGAGGGCGGCTGGATCGTAGAATGCGCCGAGGTTTTCGGAGGGGACCTTGAAGCTTTCAGTGGTCATTGGTCGCTCCTGGTATGCGAGTGGGTTATCAGGCGGAGGTCTGTGGCTTTGATGCTATTGGGCGCGCCTTTGGTTGCTGATCTCCCGAGCGGCTCTGTGGATTCGGCCATTGTACACTGACCGGTTGGAGCGCTCGACGGCTTGCGGAGCGGTTGTCCCTCGACCGTGTGCCATTTACAATGCGAGCCGAATCGTCTGGTCCCATGTAGGAGGGAATGTCTATGTCTGCAAAGCTACCTACCGCTGTTCTTGGCCGAACAGGGCTTGAGGTCACACGTCTCGGGTTTGGGACGGCATTGCATGGGGCGAGTCGGCCCAAGATGCCCCTGGAGCAGGTGAGGGGACTCTACGATGGCGTGCTTGATGCGGGGATCAATTTTATAGACACGGCTCACGATTATGTCGATAGTGAGGAGATGATTGGCCGACTGGCGGCGCACAGGTATTCGGAGTTTTACCTGGCGTCCAAGTGCGGGTGCACCGAGTCGGACGGCATCCAGGACAATTCGAAGCACGAATGGACGCGGGATAACCTGATTCGTCGCGTCGAGGTGAGCTTGGAGCGTCTCGGCAGAGATAGCATCGATGTGATGCAGCTCCATAATCCCACTGTGGAGGAGTCCGAGGCGGGTGGGCTTGTGGACGCTTTGGAGGAGATGCGCTCTCGCGGCATGGTGCGCTTTATCGGTGTCTCCACGACGCTGCCCCATCTGCCGACTTATCTGGAGTGGGGGGCGTTCGACGTGTTCCAGATCCCGTATTCGGCGCTGGAGCCGGAGCATTATGACTGGATTACGAAGGCAGGTGAGGCGGGAATCGGTATCGTGATCCGCGGTGGCATCGCCCAGGGTGAGCCGAATGTGGGGCTTGGGACGACTGACAGGTGGGCGAGTTTTCGGAGTGGAGGGCTCGACGAACTCCTAGAGGATGGCGAGGGCCGCTCGGCGTTCATACTGCGTTACACGCTCAGCCATCCACATGTCCACACGGTGATTGTGGGCACGACGAGTCTCGATCATCTGGCGGAGAATGTGGAGGCGACGATTCGAGGGCCTCTTGCACCAGACGTATACGCAGAAGCAAAGCGGCGCTGCGCGCGCTGGGTCGGGCGGGGCTAGATGTTGCCCTGGACATACGATTCGCTCACCAATGCCCAGGAGAATGCATACGACTAGGCCGGAGAGGCCGGAGGGACGGTTATGAAACTGCTGGTAATCTCAGGGGGGACTCATCCGTATGCCGAAAGCACTCCGGTGCTGATGGATTTTCTGACACAGGCTGGGCACGAGGCCACGTTGACCGAGGACGCGGCGGTGTTGGCCTCTGACGAGCTGGACGATTTCGACGTGCTGGTCTTCAATACGCTGCGGCGAGAGGGGACTACGCTGACGGTGGATGAGCAGGTCGGGATGACCCGTTTCATCGGCGGTGGCAAGGGATTTGTGTGTTTGCATATCTCCGGGTGTGCACCGGAGGGTTGGGCCGAGTACCACGATGTTACTGGCGGGGGCTGGGTATATGGGACTAGCACGCATCCGCCGTACGGTCAGTTTTCGGTCAGCGTGGACAACGCTGGCCATCCCTGCGCCGAGGGAATTCCGGATTTCCTGACTAACGATGAGTTGTACACGAAACTTGGCTGGCGTCCTGGCAATGACGTCTTCATGAGCGCGGATTTGGACGGCGAGACGCAGCCGATGGCATGGACACGCAAGTACGGCAACGGTCGTGTTTTTGCCACGACGCTGGGTCATGATGGCCTCAGCTTCAAGACAGCCCCATTCCAGCGCCTGGTCCTAAACGGCGTTAACTGGGCTGGTACTACGAAGGCGAAGTGAGGTAGGGCTTGGTGCGGGCGTCTCCGTGAGCAACGCCAGCGCGTGATGGTTCGATAGGTTCACTATTAGCGAAAGTTATGTCAGTGGGGGTGGGGTAAGTTTGGACGCGGATATCTATTTTAAACAAGAGATTGATCTTCGACACGCGGGTCGCTCGTTGCGGCTCAGGGTGGCTCAGGATTTGTTCAGCAGCTTCCAGGCGGACGCGGGTACCCGGTTGCTGCTCAGGACCCTTTCTGGCGTTGAGGGCGAGAGGGTTTTGGACCTTGGGAGTGGCTATGGTCCTCTGGGGCTTGCACTCAGGGCGGCTGAGTCACACTCCGACGTGCATATGGTGGACCGTGACGCGCTGGCTGTTGAGTACTCTCGCCAGAACGCGGCTCTCAATGGGCTAGAGGGTGTTGCAGCCTACGGCTCGCTTGGCTTCGACGACGTTGCTGATCCGGGCTTCGACCTTGTGGTGTGCAATGTCCCTGGCAAGGCCGGGGCACCTGTGATCGAGCATCTGTTGCTTGGGGCTGAGCGCCATGTTGCACCGGGCGGACTGGTGGCCATTGTGGTCGTGGACGCACTCGCGGCAGCTGTCGAGGGCACTCTGAATCTCGCTCAGAGCGTTGAGGTCGTGCTGAAGGAGGAGGGTGCAAGGCACGTTGTCTTCCACTATCGATTCCTCAACAGCGCCCCCGATATGTCTGATCCGGGGTGGCATGGACTTGACGTGTATCAACGAGGTGAAGGCTCCGTCCAGGTTCGCGGGCACGACTATATCGTTGATACGGCATATGGATTGCCGGAGTTCGACACGATGGCCTTCACAACCGGACTGTTGGCAGCCGTTTTGGACGGCAAGCACGACGAAAGTGTGAGCCGGGCGCTGGTCGTGAATCCGGGACAGGGGCATGTGCCGGTGGCGCTGTTGAAGTTATTCGAGCCGGATGATGTGGTGCTGGCCGGGCGTGACCTCTTGGAGTTGCGCTATTCCAGGAAGAATCTGGTTGTCAGTGGGCTGCCCGAGGAGCAGATTTCGGTTGCGCACCAGGTTGGAGCGCTAATCGATGATGGCGGGCCTTTCGATCTGATGGCTGTGCGCCTGGGGGGCGGCGAAGGTCCCGAGGTTCTGGAGGCGCTGATTGGCGATGCAGCGTCGCAGGTGAGATCAGGTGGGCGTGTCGTTGTGTCGGGTGGTTCTACTGCAATTGCCAGGATTACGAAGATGCTAGGACAGGAAAAGAGGCTCCGCGTTGAGGGCCGCAGGCGCAAGAAGGGTAGTGCGGTGCTGATGATGCGTGCGCCTTAGTGTTGTTTAGTTTCCGTGCCCCCAGAGGGGGTGTTTGAAGGACGGGTTGGCGTCGCGGTGTGATGAGCGCTGGGACGCTTTTGGCGTATCCGATGTCCCTTCGGCGAAGCTCTTCGGGCTGACTGCTTGTTGACGGCGCGCCTCGCGACGAGTCGGGAGGGTGCTCAGGTGGTGGGCCAGGTCGACCAGGCTGGCCATGTTGTGGACCGGCAGCAGGTTGTCGATGTAGGGGAGCGCGGCCTGCATGCCTCGGGTTGCGGGCTCGTAGTCCGGTGCGCCGAGTAGTGGATTGAGCCAGATGAGCCGGTGGCAGCTTCGCTGGAGGCGTGCCATTTCGGCTTGCAGAAGGTCTGGCTCTCCGCGGTCCCAGCCGTCCGAGATGACCAGAACCACCGCCCCTCTACCCAGGACTCGTCTTGTCCAGTCGAAGTTGAAGGTCTTGAGAGCCTCGCCAATCCTTGTGCCCCCGGCCCAGTCAGGTACGGCCCGTGCGACATCGGTCACTGCTTCGTCGATATCTTTGTGCGCGAGTTGTCCGGTGATGCGGGTGAGCCTGGTTGCGAATAGGAATGCCTCGACCTGGTCGTGTCCGGAGGCGATGGAGTGGACGAAGTGGAGGAGCATCCTGGTATAGCGCTCCATTGAGCCGCTGACGTCGCATATGAGAACCAGGGGCCGGGGCTTTTGCCGTCGCCGTTGATGGGGCAGGTCCACAATCTCGCCGCCGTACCTGAGATTGCTGCGCATGAGACGTCTCGGGTCGAGGGACGAGCCTTTTCCTGGGGACCAGCGCCGCGTCTTGCGCATGCCCTGGTCCCAGTCTAGCCCCGCCATCATTGTCTGTGCTTGTGCGAACTCCTCGACGGTGTATTGGGCGAAGTCCTTTGTGCGCAGGACCTTTCTGGCGCTGTAGGTGCGTGTGAGGTCGACGCGGTCTTCGTTTTCGTTGGCATCTGAATCGGACTCTGCGTCGGAATCGGAGTCAGGTCCTGGGGGTGCGACCTGGGGCCTCCGGAAACGTCTTTGCTCGCCGAGGGACCGCAGGTCAAGTGTGGTCAGGTCGTCCCGCTTTGCGCGCCAGAATGCCTCGAAGGCTTCGTCGAAGAGGGCTAGATCCTGCTGGCGATGTACGAGCACTGTCTTGAGGGCATCGCTGAGGTCGCGCTTGCGCCTGACGCCGACGAGATCCAGGACTCGCACGGCATCCAGCATACGTCCAATGTGGATGTTGAGTCCGAGACCCCGGAGGACGCGACCGAACAGCAGCAGATTGCGGAGGAGGTGGCCGCCCCTGGCCTCGGTCCGCTTCCCGGTCATCGTGGTTGGCGGTTGAGCGCTGCGAATGGTCGGCCGTTGATGCTCACTGGGCGAGACTCCCGATGGAGGCCAGCGTTCTTTCTGGCGCGAGCATCACGAATACGATGAGTGCCAGGGAGAGTATGATCGAGGCGGTCCAGGCTCCGATCAGCGCCGTCTTTGGGTCCTCTGACGCGTTAACTCGGTCGATGAGGGACGCTCCTAATCCGAAGACCGCTATGGACAACATAGATGTGAACAGGAGCTGGAGTCCGACGGTGACCGAGAGGTACGGTGCCGTGAATAGGTTGTCCGATGCGGTGTAGATCATCTGGAGATAATCGACCTGGCCGTTGATGAAGCTGAACCACAGGTTTGCCTGCGGCAGGAACAGCCCGCCGAGGAGCAGCATGTGTATGCCGCCATAGAGCGCCCCGAAGCCTAGCCACTTCACCAGGCTGCGTGGTCCACGGTCCCTATAGCTGGAGAAGGTCGGCCTTCCGCCGTAGATGAACCATGCTCCGGGAACGACTACCAGAAGGCTCACCAGGGCGCTGAGGCCCCCGAAGTACAACGATTGTGAGAAGGGCAGGTGTTCAGGGACCTGCGGCGGTATCGCGCGGGAGAGCAGGTTAACCAGAATCGTACTGGCGCCGACGATTGCCCCGAATATCGCGAGTGAGGCTGTGAAGCGTACGCGCTCCCAGTCCGTGCCCGTGGGGCCGAGGGATTGCGTGGATGTTTGCGTGTTGGCGATGGTGGCCATTTAGCGTCCCTCTCCTGTCCCTATGGAGAGCGTGCAATCCTGTTCGAAGCTGCAGTCGAGCAGCCAGTCTGGATGGTCGTAGCCATAGATCAGGTTGAAGTGAAAAGGCTCGGGCTCTATCGGGTAGTAGCCCGATGCCAAAAGACGAGTCCCTACCCCTGTCGTTGAGCAGCTTCCGCCGAAGGAGCCGCACGAGGTGATCAACTTCCACTCAGGTGGATTGAGCACCGGCTCGATGTCTCCAATACTCGACAGGTCGATCTGTCCGACGAGTTGATCGAATGTCCTTTTTAGAGAAGAGCTGGCTACCTCTTCTATGACTGTTTCAGGAAGGCTGTCAACGAAGGCTACGAAGTCGGCCTGCATTATTGCCGGGCCAAGATCTGCCATCGTGTCCTTCACGAATTGCAGGACCCGGGGTTCCGACGGCACACCTGTGAACCATGCGCCGGGTCCGATTGCGCCGGTCATCCGGTTGGTTATGGTGCGGACCTTCCAGCCATCCTCGTCCACCATTTCGATGACGAACGGGAATACCGTGCCTGATTCGGTTTCAAGGGTGCCTTTCAGCCCCATGGCGCCATTGTCCGGTAGTTTCCGATGCCACACGGGTAGCAGCTCAAAGCTCAGCGGACCGATCTCATCCAGTTCGGTGGCGAAGCGCGATGAGTCTTGCTCCTCTTGGAACCGTGTCGAGGTAAGGGCGTAGGACTGCGCGGCATCGGTTTTGCCCAGCGTTTCGAGGAACGCGTCGGCGGAGGCTGCGCCATCTGCTGTAGACACTATGAGCCACAGGAACACCGAGGCAAAGAACACTACTATGGTGAGCAGTGTCACGCTGATGCCGATGCCGGTGAACTTGGCTATGCGTAAGTAGTCGCGTGTAGACTCTTGGTAGTATGCAACCATTGTTCTGGGTGACCGGTGCAGGAGTGGCCTTGACCCTCCTGCATCCAGTCTTTTTCTCCGATTATCTGGTTATCGTCTTCGACCGCGCCGAGCGGCTGGGTTTCGGACCCGGTCCAATATCGCTTTCACTGGCTCGCCTCGAACTGCCTCCACGTCCTCGTGGTACTTGAGCAGGATGCCCAAGTTGTCGTCGATCACAGACGGCTCTAACTCTTTCTGGTCCAGGGCCACGAGCGCCGCTGTCCAATCCAGGGTCTCGGCGACGCCGGCGACCTTGTATAGCTCGGTCGAGCGGAGTTCCTGCACGAAGGATGTGACCTGCTCGGCAAGTTTGCGAGACGCCTCCGGAACCTTCGTCGTGACTATCTGGAGCTCCTTGCGGAAATCGGGATACTCGATCCAGAAGTACAGGCAGCGCCTCTTGAGCGCGTCATGCACCTCTCGTGTACGGTTTGATGTAATTATCACGATGGGCGGTTGCTCTGCGCGGACCGTACCCAGCTCGGGGATGGTTACCTGATAGTATGATAGCAGTTCCAGCAGGAACCCCTCGAACTCCTCGTCTGCCCGGTCAATCTCGTCTATGAGTTAGGACAGGCGGGCGCTCCCGCGAGTTGTCTATGGCCTGGAGAAGTGGTCGCTCTATCAGGAACCGGTAGCTGAATAGCTCATCGGCACTGGTGTTGCCGTCCCCATTGTTGGCTGCCTCGCGAAGTCGGATCTCTAGAAGCTGGCGCGCGTAGTTCCATTCGTAGACGGCATGGGAGGCGTCGAGCCCTTCATAGCACTGTAGACGGATCAGGTCGGTGCCTAGGGTGGAGGCCAGCACCTTGGCGGCCTCTTGGACGGCGCGCACGATGTTGACGTAGCTGGTGCACCTGCACATGTTGCCTTCAAGTCCGTGGCGGATCTCTTCGGGTGTTGGGGTCGGGTTGACCCTCAGGAGCTCGTGGGCTGCGATTATCATGCCTGGGGTGCAGAAGCCGCACTGTAGGCCGTGTTTGTTCCAGAAGGCTTCCTGCAGCGGGTGTAGTCCGCCCTTGGGCGCCAGTCCCTCTATTGTCGTGATGGATGCGCCGTCGGCCTGTACTGCGAGGGCGGTGCATGACTTCACTGCCACGCCGTCCATGATGATTGTGCACGAACCGCACTGGCTGGTGTCGCAGCCTACCTTTGCGCCGGTCAGCCCTATGGTGTCCCGGATGAAGTGGACGAGGAGCTGTCGGGGCTCGACGTCCTTGTTGTGTACTTTGCCGTTGACTGTGATCTCCACTGATACCTTCACGAGTAGCACCTCCTGGAGCGCTGGCCTTTTGGGCCGAATCACGGGGCTGGCGTCGGCTGGCCAGCTTACTGAATTGGCTGCAAATGTTAGGTAGGTAGGCGGCGGTGTCAACAAAGTGAAAAGTGTCACAGTCTAGCTTTGGTGTGGGTTCTTCTGATGGGTCTACGATGGGTCGTCGATAGGAGGCTCTGCGCCCTCCCCACCGCTCCAAGAAAAGAAAGTGGATATTTGTAGGGACACCCTCACGCACCCGGCAGATGGGCTTCGCCACTATGCATACCCCATTTGGGCAGTGCGCGAGCTTTGAGTCAGGGTTCAGGTCTTGAGCATTTGGGTGGTAGAGGTGAGGCTTCCCAACCCTTTCCCTATCGATGTGAGGGGAATTACCGGTCAGTCGGCCCTTCGGAGGGCTCGGGGCAGGCGTCTGGGCTTCTACGAGTAGCGCGCTGGGCGGCGGACCCACGGTCGAGGGGCAAAAGAGGGTGGGTCACAGACACGCCTCCACGTGTAGCCGGTGGATGAGCGAAGATCTGAACTGCAATAACTAGCCTCCGGCCTATGATGCGCTCCGGTTGAAACGGCGAAATTGTGCTGGTATCCTTCTCACCCAAGCTAGCCATTTATGGCGACGGCTTGTGATTTGCAAATTTGTCTGGGAGGGGATCAGAGATGGCAGATAACGAGGAGAGGGCTGAGGCCGAAGAGGCTGAGATTGCCTCTCATTGGCAAGAAGAGGAGTGGATACACCCATCCGAGGGTTTTGTCGCCCAGGCGAATATGGCGGACGAAACGGTTCTAGAGCGCTTTGGGCAGGACAAGTTCCCGGAGTCCTTCCGTGAGTATGGGGACCTCCTGGATTGGGATGAGCCCTGGCATACGACGCTCGACTCGTCGAACCCTCCGTTCTGGAACTGGTTCGTGGGAGGCAAGCTCAACGCTTCCTATAACTGCGTCGACCGGCACCTTGAAAAGAACCGTAACAAGGCGGCCTTCATATTCGTCCCCGAGGACGAGGGTGAGGTTGACCAGGTAATCACCTATCAGGACCTCTATGTCCGCGTGAACGAGTTCGCGGCGTTGCTGCAAGACTTCTGTGGGCTCAAGGCGGGTGACCGCGTGACGCTTCACATGCCGATGACACCGGAGTTGCCGGTGGTGATGCTGGCCTGCGCGAGGATTGGCGTCATCCATTCTCAGGTCTTTGGCGGGTTTAGCGGGACTGCATGTGGCGAGCGCATTGTGGACTCCGAGAGCAGTGTGCTGGTGACGACGGATGCGTACTGGCGCTCAGGCAAGCTGCTGGATCACAAAGAGAAGGCCGACGAGGCCGTGGCCAAGGCGGCTGAGAGCGGCGTAGATGTCGAAAAGGTGCTGGTGTGGCGTCGCTATCCTGGCAAGGTGTCAGCTGCGACTCCCATGGTTGATGGGCGAGATTTTTACGTAGACGATCTGATGAAGGACTACAGGGGGCGGCGAGTTGAGCCTCTGTCGATGGCCGCCGACGCGCCCCTGTTCCTCATGTACACCTCTGGGACGACGGCGAAGCCCAAGGGGTGCCAGCACAGCACAGGCGGCTACCTGGCCTATGCGGCCGGTACTGCCAAGTATTACCAGGACATCCACCCGGAGGATGTGTACTGGTGTATGGCAGATATTGGATGGATCACGGGCCACTCGTACATCGTGTACGGGCCATTGGCCGTGGGCGCGACCGGGGTCTTGTATGAGGGCGTGCCAAACTACCCGGACGCTGGTAGGCCGTGGCGAATCTCCGAGCGACTTGGCGTGAATATTTTCCATACTGCGCCGACCGCGATCAGGATGCTGCGCAAGGCCGGTCCGGACGAGCCCGCCAAGTACGACTACCACTTCAAGCACATGACTACGGTGGGCGAGCCCATCGAGCCAGAGGTGTGGAAGTGGTACTACGAGGTTGTGGGTAAGCGGGAGGCCGCCATCGTCGATACCTGGTGGCAGACCGAGACGGGCGGATTCATAGGTACGACACTGCCGGGTCTTCAGCCGATGAAGCCGGGTAGTTGTGGTCCGGGTGCGCTGGGTATCTATCCCGTGATCCTGGACGAGAACGGCAACGAGGTGGAGGCTGGACGTGGCGGCAACATCTGTATTACGAACCCGTGGCCGGGTTTCATGCAGACGATCTGGGGCGACCCGGACCGGTTTGTCGAGACCTACTTCGCCAGGTATAACAAGGACCCGAACAGCAAGGACTGGCGCGACTGGCCCTACATGACGGGGGACGGCGCCGTGAGGTCGGAGGACGGCTACTTCCGTATCGTGGGCAGGATCGATGACGTGATCAACGTTGCCGGCCACCGCCTGGGCACGAAGGAGCTTGAGTCGGCTGCTCTCACCGTGGAGTCGGTTGGCGAGGCTGCAGCTGTGCCGGCCTACGATGAGGTAAAGGGACGCGTTCCGGAGATTTATGTATCGCTGATACCGGGGTATGACCCCGATACAGTTGAGGCCGACGTCAGGGCCGCAATAAGGCAGATCATCGGTCCCATTGCGACGCCGGGCGCCGTGTGGGTCAGCGAGGACCTGCCGAAGACCCGCTCCGGCAAGATCATGCGCCGTGTCATCGCGGCCATATCCAACTTCATCGACGTGGGGGATACGACGACGCTGGCGAATCCCGAGATCGTCGAGGATATACGCCAGGCGGTGCAGGGAGCCAAGGTCGCGCGCGGCATGGTGCCCGATGGTGTACCGGAGTCGGCGAAGGAGGAGTTCCGGCGCTTCGGCGAAGAGGGGTAAAGCACAAATTTCGTAGTTAGGAACGACGGGCCTCCCCTAATCGGGGAGGCCCGTTTTTTGTTGGGAGCTATTTGTTAGTGGAGGGGTACGGCGGCTTTTCGGTTCGCGTGGCCCTCGCCCAGATACTTCGTCCGGGGACTCCTCAGCATGACGTTGCGTCAGGGTGCGGAACAACCAGGCCGATATCCGGAAATTGCCCGCGATCAGGGCTTGACTCCGGGCGTTTGAGGACTATCATCTTTGGAACCATCGTCGGCGCTGATGCGCGGGACGGGGCAAACGCTGGTTGAGGAGCAGGAATATGAACCTGATTATCGTAGGCATGGAGTACGCGGGGAAGACGACCCTGGCCGACGAAATTATCAAGTGGCGCAACGATTTGATGGGGAAGCCCAGCCCTCTGGGAATTGTGGAGTATCACGACCACTTCACATTCCCGTGGCTCGGCCACTGGGACGAGATCTCCGAGGAGGATATGGCGACGTTCATGTCGATGGGCCCACAGCTCAAGGAGATGTTCTCGCGTTACCAGTTCGCATACCATCTGAGCGACCAGCTCTACCGGGACTCGGACCACATCCTGCTGGGGTTCCACATCGAAGATGCCATATTCGCTCCGCGTTACTACGGCTTCGGCAAGAAGGGCGAGTACGGAGACCGGTCGAGTGGCGTGAGGGCCGTCGAGATGGAGGTCATGGAGAAGGCGCCCGAGACGGTGCTGGTTTATCTGAAGGCGACCCCAGAGGTGATCCGCGAGCGAATGCGCACTACTCCTCATGAGCGCACCCACCTTCAGGATGAGCACATCGACGAGATGATCGAGGAGTTCGATTATCACGTCGGCCACTCGCTGCTACGAAACAGGATCGTGCTCGATACGTCGGAGGCGACGGTGAAGCAGACCATTGCAGGGTTCGTGGAACAGATGGGGCCTCTAATGAGCCACGAGGACAGGGTCCGAATGCAAGCCCATGCGATCCTCAAGGGCGCTGCGCGCGCTTAGGGGGGCGGGGTAAGGAGTCTTCCGAAACGGAGACGGATGCTTTGCGAAGGTGTTTGGAGAGCTACAGCCCCCGCCGTAGTTGCAAGGTGTTCGTCACCGACGGGCACTTACAACGGTGTGTAGGTGGGCATAGCCCTATAGCTGGGGTATCACAAGGTGTCCCTCGCCAACAAGCTGCTTAAAAGGGGTGTGCAGAGGGGCGTAGCCCCTTTGCCGGGTGTGTGAGGGTGCCCCTCACAGAACTTCCTATTTCTCTTTTCTTCTTGAGAGGCGCGGAAAACACAGGAGAAAATAATGGACCGTAGTGAGCTGAGAGATCTGATTGTGGGACCGATCGCAAATGTTCCTACGCCTTTTGACGATCGGTTCAGGGTGGACTATGGCCGGATGGCGGAGCTCACCGAATGGTGGGTGGAGTCCGGGTTGGTCAAGGGCAAGGCTGTGATAAAGGTCGCGGTGGTTATGGGCGAGATAGCCCATATGCGCGATGACGAGTGGGGGCCACTGCTAAAGACGACGGTGCAGGCAGCTAAGGACAACGCTACGGTCATGTGCGGTATCCATTACAAGGATACGCTGCGCACGATAGAGGACGTGAAGCGAGCCGCCGATCTTGGCGCGGTGGGTGTTCAGGTCGCGCCGCCCATCTTCAATGATCCGACGCAGGACGACATCTTGCGGTTCTTCGAGGACGTGTCCAACGCCATCGATATTGGGGTCATGATCTACAACACCCATTGGATGCCCTATGGCAACGTGGAGCCGGAGACATTTCGGCGGATGCGGGACTTCGAGAACATCGTAGCGGTGAAGTGGAGTCCCGGCCCCGGCGCGAAGATGGAAGACCTGTACGACATGGCCGACTGGCTGAGCATAATCGAGAACAGCGGCAACCCGATCAGGGGGCACATGCTGGGGGCGAGGGGTTACATCAACCAGACGGCGGATGCCTATCCGCCCCACGACCTGCGGTTCTGGGATTTGGTCACGTCCGGCAAATACGATGAGGCGCAGGCGCTGTATGACAGCGTGAATGTGCCGCTGGGCGCGTTTCATGGCAGGATACAGGCCAATTCAGGGGGCGTGGCACGGACCAAGAAGGGCATGATGGCGCTGATGGGCCGTCCAATAGGCTCATCCCGTCCGCCATCCCAGGCACTGAGCGAGGCGGAGAACGCGGAGCTTCGGGATTTGCTAATCAGCTTCGGCTGGCCGGTAGGGGGCTAGGGGGCACGGCCCCCGTTTTGTAGGTGGTTCGACAGTGAGAGGAAAACTTGCCGTGGGCGTCCCTCTTCAATGGTGCGGATTCTCAGGAGAACCCCAATTGAAAAATACCAACACCAAGGTGTATTTGATCGGTGGCGCGCCCGGTGCGGGGAAGTCTACGTTGGGACTGGCGCTGGGAACGAGGCTTGGTATCGCATCTCTCAGCGTTGATGACCTCGTGGTTGAGGCCCAGGGGATAACGACACCTGAGACCCCTCCGGGGCTTCACGTAATGAGGAGAGCGCCCTTCCATGAGTACGTTACGGATAGCTCAGTGGAGCAGCTCAAGTCGGACGCGACGGCGCAGCACGAAGCGGCCTGGCCGCTCGTTGAGCGAGTAGTTCGGCTGCACGCCAGATGGGGAAGTGCGAGTGCGATTGTGATTGATGGCTGGTTTATGCGACCGAGCATGGTAGCCCAGTTGGAGTTGGACAACGTCTGGTCGGGTTGGATAGTCCCCTCAGACCGCATTCTTGAGGAGCGCGAAAGCAGGAATGAGGAGTCGAGGTCTTCCAATCCCAAGTTGATGCTTGAGAAATTTCTGGCTCGAAGCCTCTGGTTCAACGACCTGGTAAGGCGGGAGGCGGCTGAATTCCAGATGGACATTCTTCCCCAGCCGGGGGAGACGTCTGTTGATGAGCTCTGCCAAATGGTCTTGGATAGCTCTGGCGCCTAGTGCTCCCGCTCCTATTTTGGTGCGGTGTCCCGCGACCATCCCGGGGCCTTGCCGGCGATACGGCGGTCGATGGCTCGCCGCCGCATTCGGATCAACACTACGGGGACGGCGATCAGAACGATTATCCCGGCGATTATCCCGAGTGCGATGAACACTCTGGTTGATTTCGAGGCCAGCCCGGATGTTGGCACGAACGGCACATCGGGCTCCACCCCTGCACCGCGATACACTCCGCGACCCGTTCCGACGAATACCGTCGAGTCTGTTTTGTAGGCCAGTGGTAGCGCCACTGCCATGATTATCAGGCTGCCGAAGCCCGCGTTGAACGTCTCCCAGGACTCGCCGCCGTCGCCAGACTGGAACAGACCTTCCGATGCCGTTCCGACGAAGAGCCTGTTGTCGGTAGAAAATTGTGGCGATGGCGCTACGGCGTTGACCGAGGTCCCTCGCATACGTCCGGGAGGCGGCAGGTGCCATGTGTCTCCGCCGTCTGAAGACAAGGCCAGTCCTGCTGAGGTTCCGATAAACATCTTCGAGTCCTGGGCGAAGTCGGGCGACAGCGCGATAGCCTGAATGGCGAGGAAGGTGAGGCCCTCGTTTATCGCCTGCCAGGAGTTGCCGGCGTCGGTGGACCTGAAGACGCCATCTTCAGTGGTTCCCAAGAACAGCGTGCGGTCAGACCCAAAGTCCGGGGACAGCGCAATAACCCATGCCGAAATGTCCGATAGCCCGCTGTCCACATGTTCCCATGAGTCGCCCCGGTCCACAGACCGGAACACATTATCGAGGGTGCCTGCGAACACGGTTCCGTCGTCTTTGAAGTCAGGCGACACCCTCACCGTGGTCACTAGGACGCCCTCCAGTTCGCCTCCGAGGGTCTGCCATGAATTTGCACCATCGACTGACCGGTACCCGCCGTTTGAGGTTCCCGCGAACACTGTGGCGTCACTTGTGAAACCTGGCGACATCGACAGAGACCAGATGTCTGGTAACTCGAAGTCTTGGTCCGCATAGACGTCCAGTCCGACGTTGACGTGCTCCCAGGAGTCGCCACCATCGACAGATCTCAGTATGCCGTTGTCGGAGGAGCCGTAGAGCAGAGTGTCGTCCTCGGAGAAGCCCGGGGAGATCGACACTGACCTTGCGCGGTTGGTTCCGATCCCTTCCTTGACCAGCTCCCATCTGTCGGATCCGTCGGTGGAGCGGAGCACGCCGCCTTTACCTGTACCTGTGAACATGGTGCCGTCGTCGGCAAAACCCGGTGAAACGACAAGTGCTCTGACGCGGTCGTCGGATACCGCGCGCTGCTCGTTTACCTTCTGCCAGCTATCTCCGCGGTCGTCCGACCGGAACAGGATCCCGAAAGTGCCAACGAACAGGGTTGAATCGGTGGCGAAGGACGGAGACGGCACTACGGTGGTGGCGCGGATGAAAGGGAAGCCCTCGTTTTTCGGCGTCCAGGTGACGCCTCCGTCGGTCGACCGCAGTACGCCGTCCTCGAGGGTGCCTACGAATATTGTGCGATCATCAAGGAATTCTGGAGAGGGGGTGATGGCCAGCACGGACACGTCAACCATATTTTCGAGCGGCTGCCATGAGCCGCCGCCGTCGGTCGAGCGAAATAGGCCGCCGGTGGGGGTTGTGAACTCGCCCGCAAGGGACCTCGCAATCCGGCTCTTGTCCAGGCCTGCGAACATCGTGGAGTCGATGGAATAGTTGGGGGATATCTCGAGGGAGAGCGGCAATGCCCCCGTCAGGCCTTCGTTTTTTATCTGCCAGGAATCACCGCCGTCGGTAGAGCGATAGACGCCGTCGGTAGTGCCCGCCAGCAGTGTGGAGTCACTCTCGAATTCAGGGGAAATAGCCAGGACCAGCACACCCGGGTCTTCTATACCCTCGTTGATCTGACTCCAGGTATCGCCGCGGTTTGTGGACCGGAATATGCCCTGGGGGCTGCCTGCGAACAGCGTTCCATCTTTTTCGAAGGCGGGAGAGATGACCAGGGTGGGAACTGTGCGGGAGGTGAGTCCACGATCCTGCTTTTGCCAGGTTTCACCGCCGTCTGTGGATCTGAATACTCCCCCACCGTCGGTTCCAGCAAACACTGTCCTGTCGTTTTCAAATCCGGGCGATATGCCTAGGACCCATACGAATCCGCCCTCTGGACCGATGCGCTCCCAGCGTCCGTCGGCTTCAGCGGGGTCCGCAGTTTGTAGCGCGACCATTACCAGCGCGACGGTAGCCGCCACGAAGAACAGCAAGAACAAGCGATTAGTCATAGGTTGGATCTGCTCCGGAGGGCACGAATTTAAATCTGACGGCTAACCTGAAAAGTGGGGATCGAAGTGAGGCGAATTAGAACGTGAACTTACCTCATATCCCCTGGGGCTGTAGCTCGCCCCAGGTTCCAACACGTCTCGCTACTCTGCGGTTTGCAGCCCGCTTGAGCCAGTGGCGGAGACCCAAGAACAGGCCTCCTGGGATTATGACCAATGCCAAGAATATTATCCAACCAAGGAGCGAATACTCTCCGGGCAGGGCCGCCTGCCTCGTCGCTCCGAAGTATGGCCCGGGCTCGAGGGCGGTCCCTCTGTAAATTCCGCTAAAGGTGGTTCCTATGAACACCTGTAGAGTATCAGTGTAATTGTCGGGTAGGGCGAGGTCGGTTACGCCCATGGATGTTACTAGATTCCAGTCGGATTGAAAGGACGGCCCCCTCCAAGAGATCGGTCGCGTAGTAGAGCTTCGCAGGCCCTGGTTTGCTGGATTCCAGGTGTCTCCATCATCGGTTGAGCGCAGTACACCCTCCGCGTCCGTGCCGACGAACAGCGTTTGATCCTGGGCGAAGTCAGGGGATATCGAGATGGTGAGTACGATGTCCCCGTCACTCGACCCGGCTCGCAGCCTGGTCCACGAATCGCCTCCATCTGTTGATCTGAACAGGCCGGCGGACGTGCCAGCGAACAGGATGGAGTCGGTTCCAAAATTGGGGGACACTGCGAGTGACTGGATATTGGTACTCATGAGGCCCTTGTTGATGGACTCCCAGCTGCGCCCCCCGTCGACCGAACTGAAGATACCGTCCGATATGGTCGCGGCAAATACAGTCCCATCTGATCGCAATTCGGGCGAGACCGCGATCTCCCAGATGGTTACGTCTGGTAGACCGGCGCTGGTGTGGATCCAGGTGTCACCGCCGTCGTTCGACTGGAATATGCCATCGGAGTTGCCTGCGAACACGGTTGCGTCAAGCGCGTACGCCGGGGATACGGCGACGTCGGTTATGGCCGCGTCTCCGCTGTCGACCAGGGCCCAGTGTTCCCCAGCATCGGTCGTGCGGAAGACCCCTGTGGACGAGCCAATGAATAGCGTCTGGTCCTTGCTGAACGAGGGCGATATCGAGATCGACCATACCAACGGGGCTACTCCTTCGATGGTGGAGCCTGCGGGCAGACCACGGTTGACCTCAGTCCAAGTGTCTCCGCCGTCAGCAGACCTTAGTACGCCGCCCTGTGATGTGGCGTAGAAGACCATCTGGTTGTCTGCAAAATCGGGAACAGGCACCAACGCCCTCGTGGTGAATGGTGTTGCACCTCGATTTACCAGTTCCCAGGTGGTCCCGGCGTCGGTTGTGCGCAGTACACCATCTGCGCCGCCTCCCGCGAATATAGTGGCGTCTCTTCCAAAGGCTGGTGAGAGCGCAAGCGCTTCGACTCGACTGTCGGAGATGGCTTGACCGCCGTTTAGTATTTGCCATGTGTCGCCGGCGTTGGAGGAGCGGTATACGACGCCGAATCCCCCCGCGAACACCGTCGAGTCAGATTGGAAATTGGGGGAGAATTCTAGCGCAAGGAATCGACGGTGGGTCAGGCTCTGTGCGACCTGGTCCCAGGTGCTGCCGCCATTGGTTGAGCGAAGGATGCCATTGCTGCGGGTGCCGACGAATACCGTCTGGTCGGTCTCGAAGGACGGTGACAGGCGCAGGGCCATCGGCGAAATGGTCTTCAGATCGGCAGCCTCTTCCCAGGAGTCGCCCCCGTCGGTCGAACGGTAGACGCCGCCGTCCGGCGTTGTGTGGTCCGACATGCCTTGCGCGTAGATCACTAGTCGTCTTCCAAGGAGGCCGGCGAAGATTGTGGAGTCGCGCTCATATGCGGACGAGAATTGGAGCGATACAACCGACGCCCCTGTTAGGCCCACATCCGCCTCATGCCAGGTGTCTCCTCCGTCTGTCGAGCGGTATACCCGGTCGGTTGTACCAGCTAAGAGAGTCGAGTCTTGAGCGAAATTGGGGGACGTGGCGAGCGAAAAAATGCGTGGGTCATCGATTCCTTTGACGATCATCTGCCAGGTGTCACCGCCGTCGGTGGAGCGGAATACGCCGTCGGGTCCGCCGGCGAAAACTGTCTTGTCCGCCTCGAAATCCGGGGAGACGGCTAGTGTGCGAAACGAACTGCCACCGTACTCTTCGTTGATTCTGTGCCAGCTATCGCCACTGTTTGTGGATCTGAGGATGCCGCCCTGGAAAGTACCGACGAACAGGGTCTGGTCCGTTTCGTAGGCAGGGGAGGGGGCGAGGCTCCAGACATCGCTGCCGGAGGGACCGACGGGCTCCCATGAGCCATCCGCGAGGACCGAAGCCCCGGCGTATGCGAATGCGAGCAGGGAGACGGTGACAGCTGTGAGAGAGAACCTGAGGAACCGTCTATTGACCATGCTGCCGCTCCTGCTACCTACAACCCGCACCTCTTGTTGCCAGTAATCATTGGCCGACAAGCTATCATAGTGCAATATTGTTGCCCAGGAAATGCCGAACTGGAAAGCGCGACTTATTGCGAGCGAACTAACAGGCGTGGCCTGGTTCGTGAAAAGTAGTAATTGATTGGTCTCTGGGAGTAGCTGGTTGAGTCATCGAATATTCAGGATAGATATTTGATGACTCGCAACGTGGATTGCTAGTCTATTATGCCCCATCCGACTGCGAAGTCGCGGGTGATTCGGGCCAGCTCACCGGGGGTTTCATCGTTGTTGGGCACGATGACCTCGAAGGTCCAGGGCCCCGCGTAGTTGATGTCTATCAGTGCCTCGCGGATTTTGCCCCAGTCGAAGCCACCGTGTTCGGGTGCGCGATGGTCGCCATCCTCTACTCCGAAGTCAACGTCGTGGAGGTGGGTGCCTCGGAGCCTAGACCCGGCTGTTTTTATCTCCTCGGCGGGGACCATGCGGTGTATTCCAACGTGGCCGGAGTCCAGTATCAGGCCGAGCTGGCCCTCGGGGTAGCCGTCTACCAGGGGGCGAAGTTCCTTCATCGTCAGGTAAGGGTAGTCGCACTGGTAGGGTAGGTTTTCGAGTGTGATGCAGACCCCGGCAGCCTCTGCGACCGGGATCAGGTCGTCTAGAGAACGAGGTACCGCGTCCCGGACCTTCTGTGGTGTTTCGGGGCCGTCGTCCTCGACAAAAATCGGGTTGGGCACCGGGTGGATGACCATTTCGGTGGCCCCCAACTCGCCTGCGAACCGCAGGTAGCTACCCAGCAGCGCCATGTTGCGCTTGCGCCACTCCTCGTCCGGGGCTCCCAGGATGGCACGGCCAGCGGGGGCGTGGACGCTCCTGGCCTTGAGTCCGCGGGCCTCAATGCGTCTGCGGAACTCAACGAGGTCTTGGCCTGTCAGAGGCTCGCCGACGTGGGGATCCTGCCCGGAAACCTCGACCTGCGGGAATCCGGCCTCCGCGACGGCGTCCAAAGCCTCCTCGATACCTCGGTCGCGGAATCCGGCGGATGCGTAGCTGGTGTTATCCATGAAACTCCTGTGTTGGTGTCTGACATCTTCCAGAATGGACAAGAACGATATCGAAATTCTAGGCGAGGGTCATCTTGAGATAGTGAGGTTGCTCCCGCACCGGTTGTCTATGGGCAAGCATCCTATCTGGTGAGCCCCGCCTGTCCGGCTACCCCCTTGTGGCTGGCATTGCTGAGGGCGGGCGGGGTTCGCTATCGCTATTTGCGCGTGCGAGATGCCTCGAATACATCGTGGGGCGGGACCTCCTCGCCTACTACGTAGAGGAAGAAGTAGCACCCCACGTCGCCCAGGAATTTGAATTCCTTTCGCAGCGACTTGACGGTGGAGTCGAAGTCGGTGTGAGAGCGAAGGTAGGCTCTGAAGGTGCGGTGCTCAGACTCCAGGTCCAGTATCTTCGACGCGTTGCCGACGATGGCCTCTATCTTCCGGCGGTTCCGGATGATGCGCGTATCTAGTGCCAGCGCGTCGATGTCAGGCTCGACCATCCCCGCGACGGCCTCGGGGTCAAAATCGAGAAAAGCCTCTCGGGTCCCCGGCCACTTGGACGCGACTACGGGCCATGAGAATCCAGCCTGGAATACCGCCTTGCTCATCACGTCGAGGTAGTCTCTCAGGTCCTTGGGCACGATGCGTTCGGGAGGCTGTGTGGTTGGCATGGCACTCACCTGTCTTCAGAGTGGCCCAATGATACACGAACACATGGGGTGAACCTAGATGTGAGTGATGCCGAGGTTGTCGCGAGAATAGGGGCGGTGTAGAGGGCGGAGTCTAGCTAGGGCACGTCCATATTGCGCAGGCGGCGGATGGTGAGCCAGAAGAAGCCTACTATGACGATGGTGGCTCCTATGATGGCGGCAGGGAATTCGATCGCAAGGTCCTCATACCGGTCGAAGCCAGTCCCGTCGACTCCATACATCATGGCCAGGGAGTGGCCACGGACACTCAGGTACCTGACGGCTGGAAGGAACCCTCCGACGATGCCCTCCCATAGGAATACATACACCAGGGCGTAGGGAAGGGCGTGGGGGGTGATCAGCCCGGCCCAGGTAAAGATGGCCGAGTATGCGGCGACCCCCACAAATAGCCCGATTCCAACCGCCACGGCCATCTGTGCGCCGCTTTCACCCACAATCAAGACCAGGGCGATTCCGCTGATTGCCAGGATTGGGCCGGCGATAATCACGGTAGCCAGCATCTTCGGAAGTACCAGGTGATAGCGTGGGACAGGCCTGAGCACCAGATAGCTCAGAGTTTTGTCTTCCATCTCGTTGCCGAAGGAGGCCGTGGCCAGGGTCATGGTGACGATGGGCAGTATGGCGGTGATCACCATGCGGTCCAGGATGTCAGGTGCGAAATGATCTTCGATGTCCGCTCCGGCCAGGCGAACGATCGACGCAATGACCACTGGCAAGGCTGCCAGCAGTATGGTGATAGACAGACGCCAGCGCCCACCGAGTTGTCGTAATGAGAGGGCGAGTATCGGTCCCATGTTATCGCTCCACGACGTAGCTGAACACGCTTTCCAACGACTCGTCGAGAGGCTCGACACGCATGAGCCGGATGGCTCGTTCGGCGGCGGCCTTTGGCACCAGTCGCTGCAATACAGAGACTTTGCGACTGAGGACCATTATCGAGCCGTCTTCTTCGACGGATACCGAGTCTACGGCCTCACTCTGGACCAGTGCCGACGCCATAGCGCGCGGCTCTGCGCACTCGATGAGGATACGGTGTGGCTGCTGGTCCAACTCCTCCCTGATGGCGCGGAAGTCGCCTGCCGCTGCCAGCTTCCCGCTGACCATCAACAGGTGTCGGTCGGCGAGGGTCTCGACCTCTTCGAGTATGTGGGAGGAGATCAGTATGCTTTTGCCCTCGGCGGCCAGGGAGCGCATCAGGTCGTGGAACTCCAGGCGCTGCCTGGGGTCGGTGCCGTTCAATGGCTCATCGAGTATTAGCAGTTCCGGGTCGTTAACCAGCGTCGCGGCCAGCCTCATGCGCTGGCGCATCCCGCGGGAGTAGGTGCCCAGCTTGCGTCCCTGGGCGGCGACGAGCCCCACTCGCTCGATTGCCTTGTCGACGGCCGGTTCGATGGGGTCGATGCCATAGAGTTTTGCAGCTAGTTCGACGAAACTACGCCCTGTGTAGAAGCCGTAGACGGCCTCGTGTTCGGACATTATGCCGATCTTGCTGTAGATGGTGTGGTCGCCGCGCGGGGACTGTCCCAGCACTTCTACTGTTCCGGAGGATGGCGCCGCCAGACCGGCCATCATGTGCATGACGGTGGTCTTTCCCGCACCGTTGGGGCCCAGTAGGCCGGTGATGCCCTGGAAAACCTCTAGCGATACGTCGTTGACGGCCACTACGTTGCCGTACCACTTGGACACCTCGTCCAAGCTGATTATGGGGTTTGAGTTGGTCATATTTCAACCCGCCTGTACTTGTACAGCATCAGCAGTGCTGGTCCCAATGTTAGGAGCAGGTACCAGCCCACCACGACCCACTCCCCTCCACGAGTTTCGTAGATCTGGACGTCTAGAGGGGACTTGTCTTCTTCATCAAAGATGAGGTCTCCGACTGCGATGGGCACGAACCCGATGTTGACCAACTCGAACCACTTCGCGTTGTCGCCGGTCAACGGCTCACACTCGCTTGACGGGTCGCGGCCATCATCGTCGCACTCGGTCAGTATTCCCGCTGCGGCCGACGACACTACAAATAGAGCGATCACGAAGCCCGCCGCGTAGGCTTTTCTGGGGGTGAAGGATGCCACAGCAAGAGGGATGGTGGTCGTGAAGGCCGCGATCAAGAAGCCGACGGCCATGAATCTCGGCACGTCGAGCCAATTGTCCTGGAGATACTTAAACGGCTCGTCGGCCGCGAGTGTGAAGCCAAGGAACAGAACTAGCTGGCCTGCATAGACCAGAATCAGCGAGATGGTAAAGAATGCGAGCCACCGTCCGATGACGTAGTCGTCAGTGGTCAGGGGGCGTACCAGGTAAAGGTGTAGGACTCGGTCCCGCCGATCGGGACACAGGAGCTCTGGCGCGATAATGGCCGAGAAGAGTTCTACCAGAAGGATGATCCAAGTAAAGTATTCACCACGCCCGGGCAGGTCGTCGGTGAGGCCGGTTACAGAGGCTATGAGGATGACGATGACGGCCGGCGCCATGACCGCTGCGAAGAAGAGTATGGGCATGATCTTCGAACGTGCGCCGCGCCCGATGCCTAGCGATGTGCGTATGCCGTTGGTCCACAGGGCCTTGCGGGCGCGCATTCGCCCTTCGCGGGGGCCGTCGTACCGCTGGTAACCCAGATCAAATACTTCGCCCTGCGGCTGTGTCATTGGGTGTCACCCCGGAAGATGTCCGTGAGCTGGTGGCGGCGTGGTGCGAGCCGTCGGAGACGGGCATCTGTCTCCACGATGGCATCCCTGATGGTGTCGTACTCCTCAGCAGCGCCCAACTCTACGACGAGTGACGCGCCGTCTATTGTGGCCTCGATGCCGCGATTCGATAGCGCTTCGACTAGCTCAGCTCGGTGGTCGTCGACGTCGATTTGGATGGACTGGGTCTCCCTTGTGAAGCCTGCGACATCGCCATCTTCGGTAACGCGCCCTTCGTCGAGGACGATTACCCGGTCACAGGTGCGCTCGACGTCGCCCATGAGGTGGGAGGAGAGCATTATGGTGATGCCGAACTCGGAGCCGGTCCTTTGGATCAGGAGCAGCATCTCCTCGCGGCCAGCCGGGTCGAGTCCCGCTGTTGGTTCGTCGAGGAGCACCAGTACGGGGTCGTGGACTAGCGCCTGGGCCAATTTCACGCGCTGTTGCATGCCGGTCGAGTATTCGCCGATGGACCGGTAGCGCTCTTCGTCAAGGCCAACATGGCGTAGTACGTCGGCGGCGCGTGTCCTGGCATGGGAGGGCGGCAAGCCGCTGATCTGTGCCATGTGGGTCAGGAACTCGGAGGCGGTTACTGCGCTGGGAAGGCAGTCGTGCTCTGGCATGTACCCTAGTCGACTGCGCGCCTCCACCGATTCATAGGGCTTTTCGCCCATCACCTCTGCAGAGCCGGCGGTTGGCTTGATGAGCCCAAGGAACAGCTTGATGGCTGTGCTTTTGCCTGCGCCGTTGGGACCGAGCAGGCCGGTTATGCCGCTTTCCAACTCGAAAGACACCGACTGTAGCGCGGTGGTTGAACCGTAGATTTTAGTCAGACCGCTTGCTTGGAGAAGGGGAGGCATTGTGCGCAGTATACTCCACGGTAGCTACTACGTGTCGTTTCGGGAGACGAGATGATGTTATTCTGCGCGCCCAGCCGACGGTATCGGCTATATAGGTGATTCCCCCTAGCCCATTCCGAGTACAGCGTGCGCAGCACCGCGGCACCTTGTGGGGGGATGGAATCGTTGGTACGCTTCGGGCTGTGCCAGAGTCGGCGCTAATAACACGCCTGTGAGGTGAGAGATGAACGTAATCTGGATTGTTGCTGACACGTTTCGCCAGGACCATCTGGGGGCCTACGGCAAGACGCCGATAATGACCCCATCGCTGGACGCACTGGCTGCGAAGTCTACCCGGTTTAATAGGCACTACGCGGCTGGTTTTCCGACGATGCCGACCCGGGCTGATCACGCTACGGGCCGGTGGACTATGTCGTATATGGGCTGGGAGCCCTTGCCTGAGGATTCGATAACCCTTGCCGAGACTCTGGCGGCCGATGGGGTTCATACTGCCGCGATGGTGGACACGCCGTTCTACCTGCGCGGCGGGATGAACTATGACCAGGGGTTTCAGACATTCCGGATGCACTCGGGCCAGGAGGGCTCGGTGACGCGGCTCATCGAGACGCATCATCACGAGTCCCGCGATATCAAGGATGCCTGGCGTTTCGAAGGGGACCGCAATGTGGCGCAGACTGTCACCGGTGCCATGGAGTGGCTGCAGGGACACCACAAGGAGGAGTTTTTCCTCTATATCGACACCTGGGATCCCCATGAGCCGTGGGACGCTCCGTCCTATTACACCGAGATGTACATGCCGGACTACGACGGTGAGGTCGTGCAGCCCATCTATGGCCACTGGCAGGACTCGCCGGGTTACACCGATGCGAGGGTGCGGAAGGCGCTGGCGTCCTACAGGGGCGAGGTTACGATGGTAGACACGTGGATGGGCTATCTGCTCAGGATGGTCGAGAACATGGGCCTGATGGAGAATACTGCCATAATTTTTACCTCGGATCACGGCTTTTATTTCGGGGAGCACGATGGTTTGTTCGGGAAGCTTACGTTTGACAAGGGACCGGACGGCGCACTGTTCCAGCATGGTGATGCGGACGCACGCTGGGACTTCTCGCCACTCTATGAGGAGATAGTGTTGCTACCGCTGCTGGTCTACGTACCGGGAGCGGAGCCAGGCGTCTACGGTGGGCTTACTTCTGCCGTGGATGTGATGCCGACCGTTTTGGAGATGATGGACAGGCCGGTGCCGGAGTGGGTCGAGGGGATTTCGATGCTGCCGAGGGTCCATGATCGCTCGGTGCCAGGTCGTGATTTCACTGTAACGACTGTCCCGTTCGCCAATCCGGGCGACCCGGTGCGATCGGTGGACAATATTCGGAGACAGCTGGGACGCTCTCCGGTAACAACTGTTACTACCGATGAGTGGTCGCTCCTGTACAGCGTGGATGAGGGTGCGTCTCAGCTGTATCATCTGCCGACCGACCCGAACCAGACGAATGACCTGATTTCGGGCAAGGGGCACATTGCTGCCGATGTCCACCAGAGCCTGATCAAGTTCATGAGCGAGACTCGTGTGCCAGAGGGCCTAGTTAAGCCGAGATCAAGCCTCCTCCTATAGTCCCGCGGTCCTGCGGTGCTGCGCACGCTGGGTAGGCTTGCGCCGGGGGGTGTTGCGTGCGCGAGAATGGGGTTGTTGCACGGCGGGGTGCGTAGAGAAGCGGTGGTTCGACAGGCTCACCATGAGCGGTGCTGCGCACGCTGAGTGAGGCGGGGGTTGTTTCTTACGCGAGAATTGGGTCGCTGCACGGTGAGGTGGGCAGAGGAGCGATGGTTCGACAGGCTCACCATGAGCGAAAATCCCTCTGTCTATCATGAACAGATTGACTTGGTCGCGCGATGATCGGCTGATTTTCCGCTCACCCTGAGCTTGTCGAAGGGCCGAGGTTTTGTACCAGGCTCGGATCCAAATCCCGTATCAGAGGAATAAGAACATGCAGATTGTGGCTGATGGCGTTATCTGGGACGGCAGTGATGCACCCGTCGAGCACAGGACGTGCGTACGAACCAATGTCTCGCTCGCCAGTGACGGTACCCTGTACGTCGCGTTCCGGTGGGGCACCGCTCGCGAGTCGCTCGACGGCCACGAGGGACTCATGGCCAGCGTCGATATGGGGGAGACGTGGGAGGTGCGCTTTGACGGCTGCGGGATGGGTGCCTGGGACGGCGTTCCGGGAGAGGTCAAAGGGCTCGAGACGTTTGAGACGGCGCCTGGCGAGCTGGTGGGGACGGGGTTGTGGTCGGACGCGTCCGACCCGAATGCGCCATTTATCCACCCCGAAACGCAGGGCCTGCTGCCGATGCGCATTTTTCATACTGATTCGTCCGACGGCGGGCGCACGTGGAGCCCGCGACGCAGGATCGAGACGCCGCCGTACCCGGGTTCGCCTTGTAGCCACGTAGTTCGGCTTTCCAACGGGTCCCTTGCTCAGCCGTACGAATACTGGAAGGGATATGAGGATCCATCGCCCGCACGTCCTGGCGCTAGGATGCTGTTGTCTCATGACGAGGGCCGTACGTGGGATGAGGATGTTTTGGTTGCAGAGCATCCCAACAACGAACTCTACTACTGGGACCAGCGCATTGACGTGCACCCTGAGACGGGTCAGCTAGTTGCCATGTTCTGGACCCACAGTCCTGTTACAGGCGAAGTGCAGGACGTGCATATTGCCTGGGGTAGCCCGGATGGTCGTTCGTGGACTGTGCCACAGGGCACGGGACTGCCGGGCCAGCACTGCCAGGGCGTGCCGCTGGGAGGCGACCGGCTGCTGGCGATCTACTCTCGGCGAAGTGATCCGCCGGGGATCGTCGCATCGATCAGCGAAGACTTTGGTCAGACGTGGGATCGGGCAAGAGATCTGAGTGTCTACGACAGTGGGGTTGGTACGGAGTCGGGGGCCAAGGGATCGAGGGAGCAGGCCGACCTGTGGGCAGACATGGTCGCCTGGAGATTCGGGCATCCGCGGGGTGTAATGCTGCCGAACGGCGAGGCATTTGTTGTGTACTACGGGGGCGACGACAAGGTCAAAAGCGCCCGCTGGGCAAGGATCTCGCCAGGGTCTTAGTGCATGAGGAATGCAGAGGGGCCGCGCCCCTTTGCATCTTGGATCTAACACCTGGGGGGCACGTGCCCCCCAGGTGTTTTTGATCTATCGCTTGGCGCGGACGGAGGATTCGAAGGCAGTCATCTTGGACAGCGGCAGGCGGGGCCAGGTCCGCTTCCAATCGTCCTTGACGGTCAGGCTGAGCTTCGGACCGAGGCCTGCGATCTCCATGACGACGGTATCGCCGTCCTGGATCGGGCCGAGGCCGACGTGGTTGGTGCCGGTGGAGATGACGTCACCAGGCTTCATGGTGGTAATCCATGAGACCCACTCCAGGACCTCGTAGACCGAGCGACCCATGTCGGACGTGTTAACGTCCTGGCGGAGGTCGCCGCTGACCCATAGTTTCACGGCGAGTTTCTGGGGATCGTCTACCTCATCGGCGGTAGTGATGGCCGGGCCCATCGGGCCGAAGGTGTCCCACGACTTCTGCCAGAAGAAGCTGTTGTTGCCGTTGGGCTCCAACCCGCGGGCGGACACATCCATGAAGTTCACGTAGCCGAAGATATTGTCTTTGGCTTCCTCGGCGGTGATGTGGTCGGAGGTCTTGCCGACCACTACTCCTAGCTCGGCCTCGTGGTGGAAGTGAGGCACCGGGGCGTCCGGCAGGACGATCGTGTCGCCGTCACCGATGACTGAGCTTGGTGACTTCAGGAAGGCGTCCCGGTCCGATACCAGGCCTGCGCCCTCCATGTAGTTACCGGCCATGCAGACCAGGCGGCCTGGCTCGGGGAGCGGGGCTCGCAGTCGTACGGAGTCGATCGCCACACCGTCTGCGGCCTTGACGGCCTTCTCAATTGCGCCCCTGTACTGGTCGAAGTTCTCGATCAGGCCAGCCATCCATGTCTGGCCGTTCAGGTGTGGGACGCTCTCTACCACACTGGAAATGTCTACTACGCGATCCTCTTTGAGGACGCCTGGGATGTGATCGTTGAATAGAACTAGTTTCATTGTTGTTCCCCTGAGCTAACTTGGCGTTCTTGTGCTATCTGGCTAGGCCTTGGCTATAGTGTTGCGCAGCGTTCCGACATTCTCCACTACGCCCTCAATGACATCGCCGGGCTGGATGAATACCTCTCTGGTGACGCCATCCGGCAGCGGGACCACACCCGTTGCGATAAGGTCGCCGGGCTGCAGGGTGCAGAGCATGGAGATGTATGCGATCTGGCGAGGGATATCGTAGAGCAGGCGCTTTGTATTGCCGTCTACTCGAATGTCGCCATTGATCTTCGTCGTTATTTGGAGATTGTTGGGGTCGCCTACCTCAGACGCGGGGACGATCCACGGGCCCACGGGGGAGTAGCCGTCGAGCCACTTGCCGTTGAGCCACTCGAACCAGTGTCCCGCCGGGTCGCGACCGGCGTTCAATCGCAGGTCTCTGCCAGAGAAGTCGTTAATGATCGTGTAGCCAAAGACGTGGTCGAACGCATCGGCCTGGGAAATGTCTTTGCCGGGCTTTCCGATCACCACGCCAAGCTCGATCTCCTCGATGTTGTTGATCGTCGCCTTGCTGTGGTGCGGGATGACATCGTCGGGGCCGGTGAGGGCGGTAAAGGGCTTGATGAAGAACTTCGGGATGTTCACGTCCACGTCGACATCGGAGTCGGTATTGTGGGGGTGGTAGTTGCCTGCCGTCGCGAGAATTTTGCCGGGGTTGCCAACAGGGGCTAAGAGCCGTACATCACTCAACTTGTAGGTCGACATGGCCGTGGATGCTACCTGCTTCAGTCCGGCGTCGTCCAGAAGCAGGAGCGTAGAGACGTTGCCGTCTGCCCCTGCAACCTCCGCCACATTGTCGTTCTCGTCGATAAGGCCTGCGGATGGGGTAGATGCCCCGGGTGCCAAAAAGCGCGCTACTCGCATTCTCTCCTCCTTGGGAAAGACTCAATAAATTTGGCCGCTCGGACCCCCTGGCAAACTCGCCGCTATGCGACGTTTTGACGTGGATTCCAGACGACGCGCCAATTCTAACTGCACGCCAATGGGGGAGTCAACCAGAATATGAGGATGGGGCGGCTTGGTATGGGGAGCGTATCGATTCGGGGAGAGCACTATACGTCGCCTCCAACCCAACGGACACTCATGGAGCGTTGTCGCGATGTTTTGGCGAAGCGGCGGTCTGCGGTCCACATTTCGCAGCCCCATAGTTCTGCTAGGGCCAGGTACAAAGAGCTGTGCACGCTGTCTTCTCCCAGGGAACCTGCGAGAGCAAGGGCTCGGTCGTAGAGGACAGACGGCTCGTCGGTGTCGACGAGGTTGAGCAGAGTGTCCAGCATCTCGGCCGCATCGACCGGGCTAATTTCCCGTCGATGGACCATTTGATGTAGTGCGTTGGTGATCTCGGATCGGAATATGGGCGGTGAAATGAGGTGTTCAG
>Ga0209403_10000711_pt1 | contig 47649 bp, 54 predicted proteins | sample ArcticOcean_MG_C_8_FD_187440 | JGI IMG/M metagenome (GOLD analysis project Ga0209403, IMG submission 187440) | Marine microbial communities from western Arctic Ocean - ArcticOcean_MG_CB11_86 (SPAdes) (version 2) | ecosystem: Environmental > Aquatic > Marine > Oceanic | place: Arctic Ocean... | reverse complement strand
ATCAATCCGATCGCTATGGACGAGGGTCTACGGTTCGCAATTCGTGAAGGTGGCCGCACCGTGGGTGCGGGTCGAGTCACCAAGATCCTCGAATAACCCTATGGCTGCTTCACAGAGGATCCGCATCCGCCTTAAGGCATACGACCACGACATCATCGACCAGAGCACTCAGAAAATTGTTGAAACTGCTCTTCGTACCCAAGCAACCATTAAAGGGCCAGTCCCTTTACCGACAGAAAAACATCGATACACAGTGGTGCGCTCACCTCACAAAGACAAAGATTCGCGAGAACACTTCGAGATGCGAATCCACAAAAGACTCATCGACATACTCGAGCCTTCACCCAAGACTGTCGATTCGCTACAACGACTGGAATTACCGGCCGGCGTCGATATCGAAATTAAAATCCAACAGAATTAAATCCCAGGTGCTTCAGGGTGGTGATTAGCCCTGAGCCCCGCTATCGTTTACCCCCCGCGCATCTCATATATTTGGATGCACGAACCGACGTCCGGCAAGGCCGGCCCCAGGGCTGGAACCTGTCGGCACAACCCAATTTCTCGCTCCGCCGGCTTTGCCGAGCGGAGCGTTCGCGTGAATGGCGGCCGATCGGCCCCATCTGAAAGAGGAAGACCCCCGACATGGCGAATAAGGCGATAGTCGCCATAAAAGTCGGTATGACTCAGCTCTGGGACGAGGACAATCGAGTTGTTCCCGTCACCATGCTGCAGGTCGAGCCATGTCGTGTGGTCCAGGTCAAAACCGATGAACGAGATGGTTACACCGCCGTCCAAGTCACCTTCGGCCAACGCGATGCAACGAAGTTAAGTAAACCCGAAGCTGGGCACTTTGATGCCGCCGGTGTTGAGCCGGGTCAACGCCTGGTTGAATTGCGGCTCGACGACGTCAGCGAAATTGAAGTGGGACAAGAATTCGCGGCGGATGTTCTTGAAGCAGGCGAAAAAGTTGACGTAACCGCGGTGTCCAAAGGCAAGGGCTTTGCTGGCGTCATGAAACGCCACAACTTTGCCGGGCTAAAAGCCAGTCACGGTGTCCGCGGCCACCGAGCCCCCGGGTCTATTGGTGCCTGTGCCACACCGTCGCGTGTTTTTAAAGGGAAAAAAATGCCGGGCCGTATGGGAGCAGAGAAAGTCACCACCTTGAACCTCACTGTTGTACAGGCAGATGCGGAGCGCGAAATCTTACTCATTCGCGGTTCAGTGCCTGGCCCTAAAGGAGGCGTCGTTGTAGTCCGCGACGCCGTGAAGGGTTAAACATGGCAACTACTCTCGATCTTCGAACACAAGACGGCAGCACCGCTGGAACAGTCACCCTTGACGACACCATTTTTGGGATTGAACCCAACATGGCTGTTCTCCATCAGGTTGTCACCGCTCAGCTAGCAGCACGACGAAGCGGAAGCGCCAACACTAAAACACGGGCAGAAGTACGTGGCGGTGGGGCAAAACCCTTTGCACAAAAAGGTACCGGTAGAGCTCGCCAAGGTTCGACTCGAGCTCCCCAATTCACTGGCGGTGGCGTAGCGCATGGCCCGAAACCACGCAGCTACCGCCAAAAGGTAAACAAAAAAATGGTTCGCCTAGCGTTGCATTCAGCATTGAGTGATCGCGCTCACAGCGAACGCGTCGTCGTGATCGACGAATGGCGTTTCGATACTCCCCGAACTAAAGACGCAGTCTCTGCTTTAACGAGCCTGGGGTTAGACGGCAAAGTAATGATGATAGTGACAGCAAACGATGACACCGCCGTGCGCAGCTTTCGTAACCTGTCATCGGTCCAGTTAGTCGAAGCTGGCGAACTAAACGCCTACGACGTCCTTTGCTCAGACTGGCTTGTCTTCACCCGTGAGACCCTCCCAGGGGGTGACTCATGAAGAACCCACGTGATGTCGTTATCGCGCCTGTAGTTTCCGAGAAGTCTTATGAGCAACTTGAACAGAACGTCTACGTGTTCAAGGTGGACACCTCAGCTTCGAAACCAGAAATTCGACGCGCAATCGAATCGATCTTCGATGTGACGGTCACAAAGGTCAACACTCTCAACCGCAAAGGCAAAGTGCGTCGCAACCGACGAAGTAACACCGTTGGGAAACGGGCTGACACTAAGCGGGCCATCGTCACCCTCGCCGAGGGTGACTCGATCAAGATCTTCGAGACATAGACATGGGAATACGCGTACGCAAGCCATCAAGTCCAGGCAGACGCTTTCAGACCGTCTCGGACTTCAGTGAGATCACTACCACCACCCCTGAAAAATCTCTTCTCGCAAAGAAACATTCCACAGGTGGCCGAAACAACAACGGCCGGAGAACCTCCCGTCACCGCGGTGGCGGCCATAAACAGCGATACCGCATCATCGACTTCAAACGGAACAAAGATGGAGTGCCCGCCACGGTTGCAACCATCGAATATGACCCAAACCGTAACTGTCGCATTGCGCTCCTTCACTACCACGACGGCGAAAAACGCTACATACTGGCCCCCGCTGGGCTTGAGGTAGGGGACAAACTTGAGAATGGACAGCGCGCTGAAGTCCGGACAGGGAACACCCTGCCGCTCCGCTACCTGCCCGTGGGTACCACCATCCACAACATCGAACTGAAGCCCGGAGCCGGAGGCCAAATGGCCCGATCAGCTGGCGCAGGCGTTCAACTTGTCGCCAAAGAAGGTGCTCACGCAACACTGCGGCTACCCAGCAGTGAAATGCGACGCGTCCCTATCGACTGCCGCGCCACCGTCGGCTCAGTAGGAAACGCCGAAGCTGACCTCATCAAGATCGGTAAAGCTGGCCGCAACCGCTGGAAAGGTGTTCGACCTCAAACCCGTGGCGTCGCAATGAACCCAGTCGACCACCCACTTGGCGGTGGCGAAGGTAAGACGTCTGGTGGCCGTCACCCTGTTTCCCCATGGGGCAAACCTGAAGGCCGCACACGCAAAAAGTACAAAAAGTCCAACGACATGATCATCCGCCGTCGCCGTACACGCGGATCGCGGAGGTAATCAATGCCACGCAGTTTGAAAAAAGGCGCATTCGTCGACGACCACCTCCTTAAAAAGGTGGACGCCCTTAACGAAAGCGGTGAGAAAAAAGTCATCAAAACTTGGAGCCGACGATCAACCATCATTCCTGAGATGATCGGCCACACGATCGCTGTACACGATGGACGTAAACACGTTCCCGTTTACATCACCGAGGCAATGGTCGGACACAAACTTGGCGAATTCGCTCCACCGCGAACATTTAAATTCCATGCCGGACAAGAACGCGGTGGCAACAGATGAGCGGTCTGATTGATCTTGACACCATCGCCGGTGCGCGATCCACACACAAATTCGCTCGCCTCTCGGCTTCTAAGGTAAGAGTCGTCCTCGATCTCATTCGCGACGAAGACCTTGAACAAGCCCGCGACGAACTCCGATTCTGTGACCGAGGAGCCGCGACGATCATCGCTAAAGTTCTCGAAAGTGCCGTCGCCAACGCCGAGAATAACGAACACCTGTCCGCAGATGAGCTTTACGTTGCTGAATGCTGGGCAGATGAAGGCCCCACCCTTAAACGCTGGCGCCCCCGCGCTCGCGGGCGAGCAACGCGCATCAACAAACGAACCTGCCACATCACCGTGGTGGTTGCTCAGCTAGACGAAGACGAACTGGAAGCCCGAGTGGCTCGTCTTGCAGCCGCGGGACGCCGGAGCGCCGATGCGGATCGTGCCGCTCGTGTCGCCGGGAGCAAGGGCCCCGACGAAGAAACAGACGAAAATGATGTCACAACCATCGACGAAGAAGTAGTGAACACCGAAGGTGCAACTGACGACATCGCGGAAGAAACCGCAGAGAACGACACCACGATTGATCAAATCGAAACCTCAGAAGAGGTTCTGAGCGACATCGGCGAAGAAGATGTAGCTGAGGTTGAAACCTCAGACGAACCCGAAGCATCAGATGAAGCCGCCGACAATGACGAGAAAGAAGCCTGATCATGGGTCAAAAAGTCAACCCGTACGGCTTCCGACTCGGGATCACCACCGATTGGAAGTCTCGCTGGTACGCAGACAAGGAATACCAGGACTACGTCATCGAAGACTGGGAAATTCGCAACTTCCTCAGAACAGAACTTCCTCACGCTGCCATCAGCCGTATCGAAGTCGAACGCACCCGAGACCGTCTCCGAGTCGACGTCCATACCGCACGGCCAGGCATCGTCATTGGACGACGCGGAGCTGAAGCGGACCGTCTTCGCGCAGGCCTGACGAAGATCTCGGGTAACGCGAAAGTGCAACTCAACATTCAAGAAATCAAACAGCCTGAACTTGACGCTGCACTCATTGCTCAAGGTGTAGCTGATCAGCTAGCCGGCCGAGTCGCATTCCGACGAGCAATGAAACGCGCAGTACAGAACGCCCAAAAAGCCGGAGCTTTAGGCATCCGTGTCCAATGCTCCGGCCGTTTAGGTGGATCTGAGATGGCCCGAACCGAATGGTATCGAGAAGGACGAGTGCCCCTGCACACTCTTCGCGCCGACATTGACTACGGCTTCCGCGAAGCTCGTACAACAGCGGGCCGAATCGGAGTCAAAGTTTGGCTCTACAAAGGTGACATCTTGCCCTACAAGGTCTCTGCCGATGAACGCATAAGCCGTGAAGCGGCGATGGCGGCTGGCGAAACCCCGGGTGCAACCGAACACAACGCTCCAGTGGTCTCGTCTGGCGGACGTCGAGCAGATGCCCCAGGTGACGAAATCGATGAACCCGCACCACTGGTTAAAGAAGCTGACCCAGAGTTCGAAAAGCTTTTAGAAGAAGAAGAACAGATCGAACGCGCTACTCGCGAACAAAGCCAAACCCCCAACTTCCGACCGGGAGACGACTGAAATGTTGATGCCCCGGAAAGTTAGACACCGCAAAACCCATCGCGGTCGTACGAAAGGTCGCGCCAAAGGCGGTACCACCATGCATTTTGGTGACTTTGGTATCCAAGCTCTTGAACCAGGATGGATTACGGCCCGACAAATCGAAGCTGCGCGTATCGCAATGACGCGTCATGTTAAACGTGGTGGAAAAGTTTGGATCAATATCTTTCCGGATAAACCGGTCACAGCGAAACCTGCAGAAACCCGAATGGGTTCAGGCAAGGGAAACCCTGAACGGTGGGTAGCGGTGGTTAAACCAGGAAGAGTGATGTTCGAACTTGGTGGCGTTGAGCCTGAACTTGCCCACGGGGCGTTAAACCGCGCGATCCAAAAACTACCCATTAAGGCCCGCATCGTGAGTCGCGAGGAGGCGATCTAATGACAGCTGCAACTGCTTTACGCGAGTTCGCTGATGATCAGCTACTCGACCAACTCAACGAAATGAAACACGAGCTGTTCAATCTCCGATTCCAGTTCGCGACGGGTCAATTAGAGAACCCAGGACGAATCTCTCAAGTCAAACGAGACATCGCCCGCATTAACACGATCCTCAGAGAACGAGAGATCGCAGCTGCAGAGGCAGCAACGATGGAGGACAACTGATGAGTGACACACAGGTCACCCCTGAAGAACGCAATCGACGAAAAATCCGTGAAGGACTGGTCGTATCCACCTCAATGGAGAAAACCGTTGTCGTTGCTGTGACGGAACGCGTCCGTCATCCCCGTTATTTCAAAACTGTTCAACAAACTAAGAAGCTCTACGCGCACGACGAACAAAATGATGCTCGCCCTGGCGATCGAGTGCGAGTCATGGAGACCCGACCTCTTTCGAAGAAAAAGCGGTGGCGTTTGCTTGAAATCATCGAACGAGCCCGTTGATTCCGGAGTAGATGCAGTGATCCAACAAGAATCCCGACTCAAAATTGCCGATAATTCCGGTGCAAAAGAAGTTCTGTGTATCCGAGTTCTTGGAGGCACAGGGCGACGCTACGCGTCCATTGGCGACGTGTTTATTGCCACCGTGAAAGACGCCATCCCCGGCGCCGCCGTAAAGAAAGGTGAGGTTGTTCGCTGTGTTGTCGTGCGCACACGCAAAGAACGACGTCGCCCCGATGGCAGCTACATCCGTTTCGACGAAAACGCGGCCGTACTTGTAGATGACAACCGCCAGCCTCGCGGTACACGCATCTTCGGTCCGGTTGGGCGTGAACTGCGAGACCAGCGCTTTATGCGCATCGTCTCATTGGCGCCGGAGGTCCTCTAATGAAAATTAAGAAGGGTGATCTGGTTCGTGTCTTATCTGGCAAAGACAAAGGAACTGAGGGACACGTCATGTCCGTCAACGTCGAAAGTGGACGTATCACTGTCGAAGGTGTGCATACCGGACGAAAGCATCAGCGCCCCACCCAAACGAACGATCAAGGCGGAATCATCGATATCGCCTTAACCATCAATGTTTCCAATGTCGCAGTCGTATGCCCGAAAACTGGTGAAGCAGGGCGGGTTGGCTACCGGATCGAAGGGGACACGAAAGTGCGCTACCACAAGAAATCAGGGGAGGAACTGTCGTGAACGCGACAATGATGGAACCCCGGATGAAGGCGCTCTACCGCGACACTCTTCGGGACCAATTACAAACCCAGCTCGATTTGCCCAACGTGATGCAGGTCCCCACGATGAGCAAAATCTCTGTTAATTCAGGTGTCGGAGACGCACTCATTAACCGTGCATTTCTTGATGGGGCGATGGAAGACCTCACAAAGATCACTGGTCAAAAGCCGGCGATCACACGAGCGAAAAAGTCCATCGCCGCATTCAAACTCCGAGAAGGCAACGCTATTGGGGCCAAGGTCACTCTTCGAAACAATCGGATGTGGGAGTTCTACGACCGTCTCGTGAGTTTGGCCATTCCTCGAATACGCGACTTCCGTGGACTGTCACCTCGTTCTTTTGACGGACATGGCAACTACACATTCGGCGTCACAGAACAACTGATCTTCCCGGAAATCAGTTACGACTCCGTCAATAAAATCCGGGGTATGGATATCACGATCGTGACATCCGCCACTAACGACGAACACGGCCGTGCGCTTCTAACGGCACTCGGGTTCCCATTCCGCACTGAGGGACAGAACTGATGGCTAAGAAGGCTCTTCGCAATAAACAGCAACGTACCCCTAAGTTCAAGGTGCGTGCCTACACGCGCTGTCGCCGATGCGCTCGACCGCGGTCGGTGTACCGCAAGTTTGGACTCTGTCGAATATGTCTACGGCAAATGATTCACGCGGGGGAAATCCCAGGCGTGACCAAGGCGAGCTGGTGAGGGGAGATATCAAATGACGATGACTGACCCGATAGCCGACATGCTCACGCGTATCCGCAACGCGCACCAGGCCTACAAGGACAAGGTTGAGATGCCGTCCTCAAAACTTAAAGAATCTCTCGCTGCGATACTCAAAGCTGAGGGGTATGTCGCTGATTACCAAGTGGCCGACGCGCAGGACCGACCAGGTGACACCCTGTCAATCGATTTGAAGTACACCCCTGAACGGAGCCGAACTATCTCCGGTTTAAAGCGAATATCAAAACCGGGTCTTCGCGTGTACACCAAGTCAAGCAATGTCCCCCGGGTCCTTGGCGGACTCGGCATAGCCGTTCTTTCGACTAGTAAAGGCCTAATGACCGACAGAGAAGCTCGCCGCAATCGCATGGGCGGCGAAATCCTTTGTTACGTCTGGTAGGAGGCAAAGATGTCGCGTATAGGTAAAGCTCCCATTTCAGTTCCCGACGGCGTCACCGTTGAAGTTTTAGCTGGCGCAGTCAAAGTTTCGAGCAAGCAAGGTGAGTTGAGTCAGGAGATACCTGACGGTATTCAGGTAGAAGTTCAAGACGCCGCTGTTGCTGTCACTCGAACTGACGACAGTCGCCAGCAACGCTCGCTTCACGGACTCACACGCGCCTTGGTTAACAACATGGTTGAAGGCGTTACGAATGGTTTCATGAAAGAACTGAATATTGTTGGAGTTGGCTACCGAGCACAGGCAAAAGGCAACAGCTCGTTAGAACTAGCTCTCGGCTTTAGCCACTCGGTGAAAGTAGAAGCGCCCGAAGGCGTCACGTTTGATGTTCCCGAACCCACGATCATCAAAGTTTCAGGTATCGACAAACAACTTGTCGGGCAAGTCGCCGCTGACATTCGAGCGCTAAAAAAACCCGAGCCGTACAAAGGCAAAGGCATCCGGTACGTCGGTGAGCACGTGATCCGCAAAGCCGGCAAGTCCGCAAAGTAGGTATGAACATGATTTCACGAACCGCTCAGCGGCAACGTCGCCAACGGCGAGTCCGCAAAAAAGTTAACGGCACATCTGGTTGTCCTCGATTGAGCGTTTTCCGTTCAAATCGACACATCTCAGCGCAAATCATTGACGATGAAGCGGGACGCACGATTGCCGCAGCCTCTACCTCTGAAGCAGACTTGCGGAGTACCGCGACTAGCAACAAAGAAGCTGCCAGCAAAGTTGGTCAGCTACTAGCTGAACGAGCAAAAGCAGCTGGAATCGAATCCGTGGTTTTTGACCGCGGCGGAAACAAGTACCACGGCCGTGTAGCGGCCCTCGCCGACGCAGCCCGCGATGCCGGGCTGAAGTTCTAGGAACCAGTTATGACTGACGCTAACCAGAACCAACCTCCCCGCAACGACGATCGAGGTAACCGCCGACGAGATGATCGTCGACGCGAAGACAACCCTAGGAATAGTGGCGACGATGGTCTCCGCGAGTCCAGAGTTATCACTATCAACCGGGTAGCGAAAGTCGTAAAAGGTGGTCGAAGATTCTCCTTCACGGCGCTCGTGGTGATCGGTGACGGCGCTGGTCAGGTCGGGCTTGGTTACGGGAAAGCAAAAGAGGTGCCCCTCGCTATTCAGAAAGGCACTGAAGAAGCAAAGAAAAACCTGTTTCGTGTTCCGTTAGCGGGTTCGACAATCATCCACCCCATCTTGGGTGTGATGGGAGCGGGCCGAGTATTAATGAAACCAGCAGCCCCCGGTACCGGAGTGATCGCCGGCGGTGCAGCACGCGCCATTCTCGAAGAAGCAGGCGTCAACGACGTGCTCGCTAAATCTCTTGGTTCGTCAAACCACATCAACGTGGCTAAGGCCACCATCGCCGGGCTGAAAGGCTTGAAGAGACCGGACGAAATTGCTGCTCTGCGTGGCCTTTCTGCCGAAGAATGCATTCCTGCTGGCCTATTAGCGGCATATCTCGAATCGGAACGACAAGTTCTTCGATCTAAACCATCTGCCGGGGTGTCCTCGTGAGTGATCTAACAGTCACTCAAGTTCGCTCAGCGATTGGCTCCAAACCGAAACATCGTGGGACCCTTAGGGCTCTGGGATTGGGACGGATTGGCAAAACCAACACTCTGCCCGACCGACCTGAAATCAGAGGAATGATTCAAAAGGTTGCGCATCTTATCGACGTCCAGGAAGACTGAAGTAGAGACACTCATGCTCAAACCACATGACTTACAGCCGGCTCCCGGTTCCAAAAAGAAACCGAAACGCGTTGGTCGCGGTATCGGTGGTAAGGGTGGAAAAACCGCTGGCCGAGGTACCAAAGGCACTAAAGCTCGTAGCAAAGTTCCTGTCTGGTACGAAGGTGGCCAGCTGCCGCTCCAACGGCGACTGCCGAAGATGAAGGGTTTTACGAACCCGTTCCGCGTTGAATACCAGCCGATCAACCTTGACACGATCACGGACTCAGGCCTTACCGAAGTTACTCCGGAGGGATTACTCCAAAAAGGTCTTGTATCTAAGGGTGCGATGGTAAAAATTCTCGGCAGGGGGCAAATTGATCGCCCCTTGACCGTGAAAGCACACGCAGTGTCAAAAAGCGCGGAAGAGGCCATCTCAGCTGCAGGGGGTACGGTTGAGATCCTGCCACCTACCTTCAAAGGTCCGCGTCCGCCGGCACGCGGCAACCAGCACACCAACCGATAAACGAGGTTTACCTTGCTCGGGAGTATGCGCAACATGTTTCGTGTACCGGATCTTCGAGGGAAGATCCTGTTCACCATCGCCATCCTCGGCGCGTACCGGCTCGGATCTCAGGTACCTGTGCCCGGCATTGACTTTGACGCGATTTTGGCGCTGCGAGAACAAGCCGACCAGACCGGTGGCGTGCTCGCATTACTCAACCTGTTTTCTGGTGGTGCCCTGACTAACTTCGCAATATTTGCGTTGGGGATCATGCCGTACATCACGGCATCGATCATCATTCAGATTCTGACTGTAGCGATTCCCCGTCTAGAGCAGCTACAACAGCAAGGGGCAGTGGGTCAGAGAAAGATCACCCAGTACACCCGATATCTCACTTTGGCCATTGCATTTGTTCAGGCAACAGGAATCACGTTCATCTTTGGACGGGGACAGGGAACAGCCCTCGGTAACACCAGTGCCGTGATCGTGATACCCAATTTCACGTTCGCTCGGGTCGGACTTGTCATCCTCTCGCTGACGGCCGGTGTCGCTCTGCTGATGTGGATGGGTGAACTCATCAGTCAACGAGGTGTCGGAAATGGCATGTCACTATTGATCTTTGCCTCCGTCGTCTCAACGATCCCGTTTGACGGAGCGCGGCTTCGGGCCGTCCAAGGCAACTTTTACCTCGGAGCCGCCATCGTGGTTGCCATCGGGATGATGGTGGCAATCGTTTTCATCGAACAGGGGCAACGCCGCATTCCCGTCCAGTTCTCAAAACGTCAAGTAGGGCGCCAAATGTATGGCGGTCAAAACACCTACATACCCCTCAAAGTCAACCAATCCGGCGTTATACCCGTAATTTTTGCCAGTTCGATCCTGTTCTTGCCCGTGCTTTTGTCTAACGTCGCCAATTGGGGCTGGTTCCAGACGTTTGTCAACGACTACCTCACTCAACCCGACAGCATCGTCTACATCCTCTTCTTTGGCATGTTGATCGTTGGCTTCGCGTACTTCTACACAGCGATCTCTTTCGACCCAGCGCGTCAGGCCGACAACATCCGTAAGCAGGGAGGCTTCATCCCTGGAGTTCGCCCAGGCCCACAAACCGAACGGTATCTCACGAAAATTCTGAACCGTATCACCCTCCCCGGAGCCCTCTTCATCGCATTCGTAGCTCTCATCCCAACGGTGCTCCTTTCTCTCACAAGTGATCTCGGTGCCATGGGTGGTGGGGGAGCCACTATCGGATTCGGCGGAGTGTCGATACTGATTGCAGCAGGCGTCGCGCTCGAAACGATGAAACAGATCGACAGCCAGTTACTTCAACGCAATTATGAGGGCTTCCTCAAGTAGGCGTGGATCGATCCGATGACTCGACTCGTAATTTTAGGTAAACAAGGAGCCGGCAAAGGCACTCAATGCGCGCTACTTGTTAAGCACTATGGCATTCCGCACGTCTCCACCGGCGACATGCTTCGAGCCGCAGTCGCAGAAGGTACTGACCTAGGGCTACAAGCGAAAGAAGTAATGGAAGCCGGTGAGCTCGTTTCAGATGATCTCATCCTCGGAATCGTTCGAGAACGTCTCGCGCAACCTGATGCCCAACTCGGGTTCCTACTAGACGGGTTCCCACGTACTGATGTACAAGCTCGAGAGTTAACAGCAATGCTTGCACCCAACACGATCGACGTAGCGATTGATATTGAAGTTCCCGACAACGTCGTGACAGAACGAATGTCGGCCAGAGGTCGCGCGGATGACACTCCAGAAGCTATCCAGCGAAGGCTTGAGATCTACCAAACAGAAACCGCCCCTCTCTTAGAGTTTTTCTCATCACAGGGCATTCTGGTCTCGGTTGATGGCCTCGGAACCGAAGACGAAGTGCAAGATCGCATTGTTGCCGCGACCGAAAAAAATCGTTAACCATGGCTGAGAGATTGGTGCGTGAACCGGCTCACGGTATGCTCTTCATTCGGCTCGTTGGTGGATCCAGTGATGCCGCGTCCGCACTCGGTCGTATTTCTGGTGCGATGTCTGCCCCACGACCCCAGCCTCAGGTACTCCAATGAAAGTCCGCCCCAGCGTCAAAAAGATCTGTGACAAGTGCCGAGTTGTCCGGCGCCACGGTCGAATTCGCGTGATTTGCCCCAACCCGCGCCACAAGCAGCGGCAGGGATAGGAGTTTCTAACTATGGCCCGTATTTCAGGAGTTGACCTCCCTCGAGAGAAACGAGTAGAGATCGCACTCACCTACATCTATGGAGTCGGTCGCACCAGATCTGCAGATATCTGCGAAGCTCTCAATATCGGTCTGGCTACTCGTGTCCGCGACCTGACTGACGAAGAGATCGTTGGTGTGCGAAATTTCATTGACGAGAACTACAACGTCGAAGGTGACCTTCGTCGAGATGTTGCGCAAGACATCAAACGAAAAATCGAAATCGGGTGTTATCAAGGAATCCGTCATCGCCGCGGACTACCCGTCCGAGGTCAACGCACTCATACCAACGCTCGCACACGAAAAGGCCCCCGCAAAACCGTAGCGGGCAAGAAAAAGGTCCTCAAGTGATTGTCGGCCAGGAAACGGACTGAAAGAAAATCATGGCCAACCCTGAACCAGCGCCGCGCCGACCCCGCCGCAAAGAACGTAAGAACATCGGACATGGCGTCGCTCATATTAAGAGTTCTTTCAACAACACAATCATCAGTTTCAGCGACCAGCAAGGCAACGTTGTGTCGTGGTCTTCTGCCGGCAATGTCGGGTTTAAAGGCTCACGTAAATCCACTCCTTTTGCCGCTCAACAAGCCGCTGAGCAGGCTGCTCGTAAAGCAATGGAACATGGAGTGCGAAGAGTTGACGTCCAAGTTAAAGGCCCAGGCTCCGGACGTGAAACTGCGATCCGTTCAATACAAAACGTGGGTATTGAAATCACCGGAATCAAAGACATGACACCCATACCCCACAATGGTTGTCGACCACCCAAGCGTCGGAGGGTTTGACAAATGTCACGCTATACCGGACCCAAAGCCAGAGTTTCGCGTCGTTTAGGTATCAACGTCTGGGGAACAGAAGGCGAAACTAAGGCGCTAGACCGCCGACCCTACCCACCAGGTGAACATGGCCGCGGGCGTAGGCGAAGCCAGAACTCTGAGTATCTCGTCCAGCTTCAGGAGAAGCAGAAGGCACGATTCAGCTACGGAATCACCGAAAGACAGTTCCGCAACACCTACGACGAAGCTGCTGGCCAGCGCGGCGTTACAGGTGAAATTCTTCTCCGCCTTCTCGAGCTCAGACTCGACAACATTGTGTACCGCGCGGGTTGGTCAGCAACTCGTCCACAAGGTCGCCAGTTCGTAAATCACGGACATATAAACGTCAACGGTCGACGGGTGAACATCCCCAGCTTCCGTGCCCGCAAAGGTGACGTCATCGAATTGCGGCCCAAGGCCCGCGAAATGGTCACCATACGATGGAACCTCGATGTGCTCGATCGCGCTGCCCCAATGTGGCTCGACGCTGGCGACAGTGGCCAACAGGTCACTGTGAGAGAAGTACCAACACGCGAACAAATCGAAATTCCCGTTCGCGAGCAGCTCATTGTTGAGCTGTACAGCAAATAGTCCACCCCTGGCCCAATGGAGATATCGTGAGCATGCTCACCATGCAACGTCCGACGGTTGAAGCCCTCGATGACGAGCAAAATAACCGCCAACGTTTCGCCGTTGGCCCCCTTGAACCCGGATTCGGGCACACTATTGGCAACTCCCTGCGACGGACATTGCTGTCGTCGGTACCTGGTGCCGCTATAACCCAGGTCAAATTCGACGGCGAAACAGCTCTGCACGAGTTCGCAACTATCGACGGCGTAGTTGAAGATGTAACAGACCTTATTCTCAACTTCAAAGACATCGTATTGACGTGTCACGAGGACGAACCCGTCGCTGTGCGACTGGATGTCTCGGGCCCCTGCGACCTCACCGCGGGTGATGTTGACTGGGGAGTTGATGTCGAATGCGTGAACCCCGACTTACCGATAGCCACACTGAGTAAAGGCGGTCGGCTTGCAGTCGACATCACCGTTCAACGAGGACGCGGTTATTTGTCCTCGGAAAATCAAGACGACAGTTCCACTATCGGTGTTATCCCCATTGATGCCATCTTCAGTCCGGTGCGTCGGGTTTCGTTAGAGGTAGAGCCCACTCGTGTTGATCAGTCAACAAACTTTGATCGGCTGATCCTGGATATCGACACCGACGGAGCCATCAGCCCAAGAGATGCTCTCGCGTCGGCTGGCGACACGTTACGTACCCTGGTCGGACTCGTGGCAGATATGAGCGACGAGCCCCTTGGCTTAGAAATTAACGAGGTGGCCATTGTCGAGACCAGTTCGCCTGAACTTGACATGCCGATCGAGGACCTGGACTTGAGTGAACGGCCTCGCAACTGTCTAAAACGCGGCCAAGTCAACAGTGTTGGGGAACTCCTAGAAAAGAGCATCGACGACTTGATGGCGATCACCAACTTCGGTTCAAAGTCGCTTGATGAGGTTATTCAAAAACTCGACGAACGTGGTCTAGCCCTCAAAGGCATGACCCCCTCAGTTCAGTAGGAGCCACTTCATGCCAACTCCCAAAAAGGGCCGCCGGTTAGGTGGCAGCTCAAGCCATCAACGTTCCATCTTGGCTAATCTCGCCGCCTCACTCTTCGCAGCTGAAGCTATTGAAACCACCGAAGCTAAAGCTAAGACTTTGCGTCCCTACGCCGAAAAAATGATCACGAAAGCCAAAAAAGCCAGTGCTGGCTCAAACAGCTTGCATCGTCATCGCCAACTCGTTGCAAGTTTGAACGGGGACCAGGAGATAGCTCAAAAATTGATTGACGAGATCGGTCCGCGATATGAAGACCGCCCAGGTGGCTACACCAGAATTTTGAAACTTGGACCCCGCAAAGGTGACAATGCTCCGATGGCGCTAATCGAACTGGTCTAGCTGGTAGGTCTAAGATCCAGCCATGCTGGACGCGGCGATAATCGCAACCCTCCGAAAATTCGACACCCCCACCATCTGTAACGCTTTAGAACTCGTCGTTCCCGAACGACGGGCCGAAGGTTTCACGACGCAGCCTTTCGTGTGTCACGACCCTTCCCTTGCCCCAATGGTGGGCTATGCGCGCACAGCGAAAGTACGGGCAACGGCCCCATCGGGACGCTCCAAAGAAGATGACTTAGCTGTGCGGGTCGGCTACTTCGAACATATCGCAGAGCCACCGGGACCAACGGTGACAGTTATCGAAGACATAGACGATCCTGTTGGCTTTGGGGCCCATTGGGGAGAGGTCAACAGCAACGTTCATAAAGGGCTGGGGTCGGTAGGTACCGTTACTAACGGATCCATCCGAGATACAGATATGTGGGCTAAAGGTTTCGGAGCTCTCGCTGGGTCCCTTGGGCCTTCCCACGGTTGGATTCACGTAGTCGAATACGGAATCCCCGTCGAGGTGCATGGCATGACCGTCGCTCCCGGCGACCTTATCCACGCAGACCACCACGGGGCGGTGGTGGTACCTCACCATGCCGCCGCTGAAATCGAAAACGCGGTCCAGCGTTTAACGAAAGCCGAAGCCCGACTCATTGGCCCGTCTCAACAAGCGGATTTCAACATCGGAGATCTGATATCAATTCTCGACCCACAAGGTCAAGACCACTAGCTAGACGAGTGCCGTCACGGGATCGGTATCTCTGCCGGAACGAAGCAATGTTCCCGGTCGAGAATCAGTAAATTGACCGTCCGCCACCGCTTGTTCCCCATTGATGAAGACGTGACGCACCCCGACGGCTTCACCGTAAAGACGCCATGCACCTCCGGGAAGATCTTCTCGAACTTCGATCTCTTCTGGAGCGACCTTCTCTGGATCAAAGAGCACAAGGTCCGCCCACCACCCCTGCTCAATGCGGCCTCGATGTTTCAGTCCATACAAACGTGCCGGCACATCAGTGAGTTTGTGCACCGCTACCTCAAGACTCATCAACTTCTTGTCCCGAGCTGCTGCGAGAAGATAGGTCGAATAATTGAATGTTGCGAGAAAGTCCAGGTGCGCACCAGCATCAGACGCGCCAATTAGGCAACGATCGTCATTCCACAACGCCTGCCGCAACGCCCACGACTCATCATTATCCCCTGCTGCGGGCGGATAGAGACCAGTCTTTAACTCATCAGCAACAACGATCTCGCACAACGCGTCCCACGGTGTCTGGCCAAATTCTTCGGCGATGTCACCGATCGAGCGGCCCTCAAGATGTTTTAACTCGTCTTTTTTCACTTCCCCTACCGTCAAACGTTCCCACCGCGCTATTCCGCGAAAAGCACTTGGCTGCTGAGCGTCCTCGTTCAATTTGGCACGGCGAACAGGATCCGCTAACAACGCTATTTTTTCCTGGTTTGGCAGTGCCATTGGCTCAGCCCAGCCGTGCAATGTGTCCAGCAAAAAACCGCTTTCAAAACACAGGCGACTTTCAGCAGGCATCGGCGCTGTTAATGCGATGACACGGCCTCCCTGACGCGCCGCGTAATTGGAAGCCTGTAACTTTTCTTCGATCACATCAGCCTGACGTGCATTCGCGAAAATAACGTTCCAATTCAACGGTCTGTCCGCCGCTACGGACATGTCGGTGAGTAGCTGGTAAACGCTTTCGTCGAATCTTTCAACCGTGGGGATGAACTCAAGAGCAACGGCTTGTGTATCTCGCAGCACCGAACAAAGCTCTACCAGTTCGCGTTCTGATGCGTGACGTGACGGTACGGCGTCACCTTTCGCGTCGTTGTGAGTTTTTGCCCAAGAAGAGCTGAATCCCAGACCACCGGCTTCAATGCTTTCAGCTAATAAATCCTTCATTTCTTGTAGTTCGTCGGGTGATGCGGGTTCACCGACTGATCTTTCCCCCATCACTGCACGTCGCAACGCGCTGTGGCCTACCAAGAAACCGGCGTTGGGCATCAACGTGCCTTCGATCGCGTCAAGGTATTCGCCGAACGTTCTCCAATTCCAAGGCACCCCCTCTTGTAGGGAGGCCAATGGCATCCCTTCCACTCGCGCCAGCATGCGCATCAGGTAATCAGCACCGTCAGGTTCTAACGGTGCGATCGTAAAACCGCAGTTGCCGCCGATGACAGTGGTGACACCGTGCAAAGGTGATGGCGACAGTGTGGTATCCCAAAAAACTTGAGCGTCAAAATGAGTGTGAATATCTACGAAGCCGGGAGCGATAACGAGGCCCGTTGCGTCAATTTCTTGAAGGGCCTCTTCAACGATCTCGCCGATCGCGACTATGCGCCCATCACGCACGCCGACGTCGCCAGGACGTCTCTGATCGCCGGTGCCGTCAATCACCATGCCATTACGAATCACTAGATCGAGCATCATTTCCCTCCAGCCGCGTTATGAAACTACCGTCCTATCAGTGACCTCTGCCCAGAACGTTCGAATTGACCTTGCTTACAAGGGAACTCATTTTCGCGGTTTCGCCGAGAACTCAGGGGTACGCACCATCGCAGGCGAAATACGGTCAGCGATTCAACAAGTACTCGGAGAACCCATCGACATAGCGGTAGCTGGTCGAACCGATGCCGGTGTTCACGCTTCAGGACAAGTGATCTCTTTTCAGACCACCAGCGCCAGGTATGACCCGGACCGGTTACAGAACTCGATTAATGGAATCTGTGGACCAGATATCCAAGTTCACGAAATACGGACCGTTGGAGCTGATTTCGACGCACGCTTCTCAGCTAGCCGTCGTCGTTACCACTACAACGTACTGAACTCTCCAGTTGCCGACCCGCTCCTCTCTGATATCGAGTGGCATATCAAAGAACCGCTTGCCGTTGATGAAATGAACCGAGCTGCGCAACGTTTTCTAGGTGAGCACGACTTCACGTCCTTTTGTCGTCGACCGAAAGGACAACTTGAAGCATCGCTTGTGCGAACCATTCACCGCGCCGAATGGCATGCGCAAGCGCAGCAGCGAATCCAATTTGAAATCATTGCTAGCGCGTTTTGTCATCAAATGGTGCGGTCACTCGTGGGTTTTTGTGTCGCTGTAGGAGCTAACAAGCGACTAGCGCAAGACGTCGAAACCGTGCTGAATGCTAAAGATCGGAGCGCAGCAGCCCCGATAGCGCCTCCTCACGGTCTTACTCTGGTCCACGTCACCTACCCTCAAGATGACTAAATAGGACGGAAACAAGAAATCCCTCACAGTCAGCGTTTGTCGTTTCAGCATGACGGCCGTAGCCTTGGTCCCCGGCCACTCCACTTGTGCGCCACGCCGGATCTGACAAAGATTCACGTTTTCGAAATCCCGAGAGGTTGACGCATCGTGCGTACCTATGCCCCTAAAGCGAGCGAAATCGAACGGAAATGGTTCGTCGTCGACGCAGAGAACCTCGTGCTTGGCCGCATGTCCACCGAAGTAGCTCGCATTTTGCGCGGAAAACATAAACCTACATTCGCTCCCTACTTGGATTGCGGTGATCACGTCGTCATCATCAACGCCTCCAAAGTTGTTCTCACTCACGACAAAGCCGAGAAAAAACTTGTTCACCGGCATTCGGGCTACCCCGGCGGTATTAAAACTCAAACCTATGCCGAGTTGCTCTCCACTCAGCCCGAAGATGCTGTTCGACGGACAATCAAAGGGATGCTTCCCAAAAATCGGTTAGGTGCACAAATGCTCACCAAACTTAAAGTGTACGCAGGGTCAGAACACCCACATTCAGCACAACAACCGGAAACCCTTGTGCTTGAAGACGCAGTGGCCAAAGCCTGAGATCGGAAAACACATGACTGCTCCACTCACCCAAACAACAGGTCGTCGCAAAGAAGCTATTGCCCGCGTACGGCTTCGTCCTGGAACAGGTGTGATCACCTGCAACAAGCGCGCTTTCGACGATTACTTCACATCTTCGGTTCATCGGCTGCTGGTCACAGAACCTCTGCGGCTGCTGGAGCAGATCGAAACTTATGACATTGATGTCACGCTCAACGGTGGTGGACCAGCGGGCCAGGCAGGCGCGCTTAGGTTGGGTATCGCTCGGGCGCTCATTGAGCTCGATCCTGAGCAACGGCCCGTACTGAAGGCAGCAGGTCTATTAACGCGTGACTCTCGCGCTAAAGAGAGCAAAAAGTACGGTCTTAAGAAGGCTCGCAAGGCTCCGCAGTACTCGAAGCGCTAAACCTCCAAGGAGTCGACATGACATTGTCATTCGGCACCGACGGCGTTCGCGGTCCTACTCCGGAACTACTGAACAAACACTTCGTTGCTTGTCTGGCGACAGCCGCAAGTGAAGTGCTCTCTACTGATCACTGGATTCTGGGACGCGATACCCGCGAGTCAGGGTCAGCTCTTTTACAAGCGATGGCTCAAGCCATAGCTGCTGACGGAAAAATTGTTATCGACGCTGGAGTGGTCCCCACACCCACTGTGGCCTACCTCTCTAACGCAGAGAACTGCGCAGGAATTGTGATATCGGCCTCCCACAATCCATGGAGTGACAACGGCGTGAAGATCTTTGCCCCGGGGGGTCGCAAACTTCACGATCACGAACAAGCAGCCATCGAAAATCGGTTTGCTGCTCTAATCGAGGAGCCCGCCACGCCTATCGATGAGTCACGCAGCGTTGTTACTGAACACCCGGATCCGACGCAATCTTGGGTCGCATCAATCGAGGACGCCATAGAAAAAAGAAGTTTGGAAGGTCTTCACATTGTTGTTGATTGCGCAAACGGTGCGGCATCCCATGTTGCTGAACCCCTCTTTAGACAACTTGGTGCGCGTGTCGAAGTTATCCACGCCTCACCCGACGGTCGCAATATCAACCAAAATTGTGGATCAACCCACCCATCGATCGTGAGTGAAGCAGTGTTGGCGAAACAAGCTGACCTAGGGCTAGCTCTAGACGGAGATGCTGATCGCCTCATAGCTGTTGCATCAGATGGCAGCCTCATCGACGGCGACCGACAACTCTGTTTATTCGCCAAAGATTTCGTTCAACGAAACCAACTCACCAACCGAAGCGTTGTTGCCACGGTGATGTCGAACCTTGGGCTACGGCAAGCCTTAGAACAAGTCGACATCACAATGATCGAAGTGCCGGTAGGTGATCGCAACGTACTGGCCCAACTTGACGCAGGAGCCGCCATCCTCGGAGGTGAACAGTCTGGTCACCTCATATTTCGACAACACGCCACCACAGGTGACGGCGTACTCACCGGAGCGTTATTAGCTGACCTGGTAGTTCGCTCAGGAAGAAAAAGTTCAGACATCGCGGGCGAAACCATGCACCAGTTTCCCCAAATACTTATCAATATTCCCGTTCACTCAAACCCGGTTCAATTACCCGACCGCTTCAGCGAAGAAATCGTTGGAGTTGAAACTCGACTAGGTGACGCCGGTCGAGTTCTCGTACGGGCAAGTGGCACCGAACCCGTCATTCGGATCATGGTGGAAGCAGCCGAAGAGGTCACAGCACAACGCGAAGCTGACTACCTGGCTGACATCATTAAACGCGCTGCGAACTAAACCGCGGATAAGAGCGCCCAAGCCGCCGCTACCCTCATCAGCATGTGCGGCATCATCGCCGTCCTTCGCGGACCAGATAACGGATCGGTGCTTAGAGCCGAAGAGGTCCTCGCGCGGCTGGGCATAGCCGTCGAGTCGCTTCTCTCGGCAACCGGCGAGCTGGCCCTCATCGCCGCGAAAACCAGAGAAGCCGCCGGCCATCTTTCGGCGATAGACCAAGACCTGCGGACGTTGCCGGGGATGCGGTTGTTGGTCTTCGACCGACCCACAGCTCTCGCCATCGCGGGCGAGATAGAACGAGCCAGGGACGCACTCGCAAATGTCGACAGCCATCTCGACCAACTAACTGTCGACGCAGAAGACCTGAACTCAGGCCTCGTCGAAGTTCGCGACGCGTTATGGGCAATAGAAAGAGATCGGCTGCGTAACGCAGAAGCGGTCATCGATCTGGCCCAGGGTGCGCCCCAGTCGAAAGCCTTACCCGGATTGATGTCTATCCAGACCGCTCTTTCAGCCATCGATCGACTCGAAGTTCGCGGACGCGATTCTGCCGGCCTACAAATTTTTGTTGCCAACCACGGGCTTCCCGACAAAGCACTCCAAGGAGCCCGCTTCAACGATCCGGTCCTACGGTCAGGAGCGACACGCAACCTTGGTGACCACATCGCCTTCGTATATAAGAACGCCGCCGAAATTGGTGACCTAGGTGACAACACCGACGCTCTGAGAACGGTTATCCGCTCCGATGAACTTCTCCACCAGGCGCTCGCTGGATCGGAATCGGAAGTCATTGTCCTGGGACACACCCGCTGGGCCAGCGTCGGTGTCATCTCGGAACCAAACGCCCACCCCCTGGACTCCCACGAGCTAGGACATCCCAACCACACATATGTAGCGGCAGTGCTCAACGGCGATATCGACAACTACGCAGACCTCATCGAATTTCACGATCTCGAAGTTGCGCCAGAAATTACAACAGACGCCAAGATCGTCCCGACGCTCCTCAGTAGAAAGCTGGCGACGGGTTCTGAAAACATCGAGTCTTTTCGAACCACCGTCTCGACGTTTGAAGGTTCAATGGCCATCGCAAGTCACTGCGCAGATGAACCACAGAAGTTGTCACTAGCGTTACGCGGAAGCGGCCAGGCCATCTACGTTGGTATCGCTGACAACGCATACGTAGTGGCCAGCGAACCCTACGGTGTGGTTGAAGACACTGCTCAATGGTTACGCATGGATGGCGAAACTCCCGCAGATCCCGAACAGCCCATCTCAACAGCTGGGCAGATCCTCGAACTGGATGGATCACTCGCCGGCACCCTCGAAGGGATCACCCGCCTCGCCTACGACGGTACGAAACTCCCCATCCTTCAAGATGAGATCGCAAGGGCAGACATTACAACTCGTGATATCGACCGAGGCGACGCACCTCACTACTTACTCAAAGAAATCGAAGAAGCACCGCAATCAGTCCACAAAACCCTCCGCGGACGCATTACCGAAGTTGAGGGGAAGCTCCAGGTGCGTCTTGGGTCCGACGTCATCCCGCCCAACGTGCAACGAGCGCTGGCAGCTAAGACGATTCGACGAGTAATTGCCATCGGTCAGGGAACAGCTGCCGTTGCAGCGCGCGCCATCCCCCAATTTCTTACTCCACTGATAAAGAAAACGGAACTCATCGTTGACGCTCAACTCGCCACCGAACTCAGCGGGTTCTCTATGGCCGACGACATGTCGGACACTTTGGTCATTGCTGTCAGCCAGTCAGGGACCACCACCGACACCAATCGCACCGTTGACCTCGTCCGCCAGCGGGGAGGCCACGTAATAGCCATCGTCAACCGCCGCGGCAGCGACTTGACAGATAAAGCCGACGGTGTTCTGTACACATCTGATGGTCGAGACGTTGAAATGTCCGTCGCATCCACCAAGGCGTTTTATGCCCAGGTGGTTGCCGCAGTATTGCTCAGCACCGCCCTGGCCGACCTCATTGACGCAGACCGAGATCAAACTGGCATCGTTGAGGCACTCCGCAGGCTCCCCGACGCAATGCGACAAGTAATAGCTACTCGCCCCGCCATAGCCGAAGCTGCTCAACGACACGCACCACAAAAACGTTATTGGGCTGTCGTGGGAAACGGGCCGAACCGAATCGCAGCAAACGAAATCAGAATCAAGCTGTCAGAGCTTTGCTACAAAGCCATCCCTGAAGACGGAACTGAAGACAAAAAACATATAGATCTGTCCTCTGAACCACTCATTTTCGTTTGCGCAACTGGACTCAGCGGATCAAACCTGGACGATGTTGCCAAAGAAGTCGCGATCTACCGAGCCCACAAAGCAACCGCCATCGTCGTCGCAAACGAAAATGAAGCTCGTTTCGGAGCCGCAACTGAACTTCTAACAGTTCCTCGTCTCCACACGTCACTTGATTTCATTCTGGCAACCGTCGTCGGCCATATCTTCGGCTACGAAGCAGCCCTCGCAATTGACGCCCAGGCGCTGCCGCTAAGAGAAATGCGGGCCAGTCTTGAAAACACCATTGCGGATGGAGTACTCGTTGACGGCGCTTTTGAACAACTGCAAGATGAACTTCTTGTACCAGGTCACCGTTTTCTCGATGGTCTACGCAGCGGCGCCTACGACGGACATCTGGAAGCCAGCACAGCTGCAAAGCTTGTCACCATTTTGAGATATGGCACTGGAGTAGCGTCCCTCGACAGTTATCAGATGGAAATTGGCAAAGTAGGACGACCAGGAGTCGTCGTCGACGACCTCAACGCAGCACTGACCAAAGCCATCGACGAACTCACCCGACCCGTAGATGCAATCAAACATCAAGCCAAGACCGTCACCGTAGGGGTTTCACGCTCCGATGAAAGCTTGTTGATGTCTGATCTAGCCAAGGCGACTCTCAACGCGGGCACACCACGAGACCGGCTTTCGTATCGGGAGCTGCGAACATTGGCAGCTTTGGATCCAGCCGTGATGGAAATCACAGGTTGGACTCGATACCGAATCGAAGGTGACGTCGAACACGACGCCACCATCCAGGTAGTTGATCGCGGAGGAATCGCGACAGGTATCACATCTAGAACCGACGCCAACCCAACGTTGAGAGGTGGCAAACACCGCGCAGCCTTCGAACGAGAAATCATGGTCGGCGTTGGCAGCGACGGGCGAAGCGTCATTCACATACCCGAAGTTAAAGACAACCAAACGACGGGCCTGACACTTCTCCACTGTCGGTTTCATGAACGACTCCCCACAACAACGATTCGCGCCGTCATGCAGGGGTACCGAGGAAGATATGGCGCTCTCAAAGACGCCGTTACGGAGTCCCGCCCCACCTTTCGTGATGACATCCTCGCGACTTTGGACGTGGTGGAATTACTCACCCGTCCCGTGTATTCACTCGCGGAGCATTGGGCATGACGCTCGGTATTGGTATCGACCTAGTTGATGTTCAACGATTTCGCAAAGTCCTCCAGAGGCGAGAAAAAATTGGCAGTCGGCTGTTCACGGACGACGAACTTTCCTACTGCCACACAGTCGTTGACCCTGCGGAGCGAATGGCCGTTCGCTTCGCCGCTAAAGAAGCAGTGATGAAAGCCCTCGGGGTTGGGCTAGGGAGCGTACGTTTCCGCGAAATAGAAGTCACCAAAGACCCGTCAGGGCGTCCCAGCCTCGTGCTCCACGGGGCTGCCGCGCAACTCGCAGCCGACACAGGCGTTCGCCAATGGCACATCTCACTCAGCCACACTGCTTCGGTGGCCGAGGCGTTCGTCATCGCGGAGTAACTCATCGTGTTACCGGTCATCACTCCAGCAGAAATGAGTGACATTGATGCTGACGCCCCAGAACCCAAACAGGTTCTGATTCAACGAGCCGGATACGCCACAGCAAACGCGGCTATTGCGATGCTGGGAGGTGGCTACGGGCGTCGCGTCAGCATCATCGTGGGAAAAGGAAACAATGGTGAGGATGGCCGAATCGCGGCACAAATCCTGACACGACGGGGAGTCCGTTGCGTCCTTCGCGATCCAGGCTCCGCACTTCTGGACGAATGTGATCTTGTGATTGACGCCGCGTACGGCACAGGGTTTCGAGATAGCTGGGACCCACCCCCACAGCCAAAAAGCCCGGTACTGGCCATAGATATCCCATCGGGTGTTGACGGTCTCACCGGTCAAGACTTTGGGTCACTCCAAGCACAACACACAGTGACCTTTGGTGCATTAAAACCGGGTCTTTTGCTCGAACCGGGGGTGAGTCGTGCCGGAGAGGTACACGTATCCGATTTAGGGTTGGATGTCACTCGGTGCCGCGCAGCGTTTTTCACCGACCAAGATCTCCAAGGTCCCCTGACCCAACGAACCCCAACCGACCACAAATGGTCAAACTCACTGAGAATCATCGGCGGATCGCCGGGCATGACCGGAGCAGTCCAACTAGCAACCCATGGGGCGCTGCGTGCAGGAGCAGGAATGATCGTCGTCTCTTCGCCCACAGTTGACCCATTGGAACTCAACCTTCCCACTGAAGCGGTAGCAAGGCCTCTCTCATCGGTGAACTGGGCTTCACAAGTTCTCGCCGACCTTGAACGTTTCCACGCCCTTCTGATCGGGCCTGGGTTAGGTGTCGACCCTGAAACTCTCGCCGCGACCGCCGAACTTATTGAACGCGCACCGGTACCGGTGGTAGTGGACGCTGATGCGTTGTCGGCTATCGCTGCCCACCCCAACTGCATAAAGGGTCGCTCAGCGCCCACCGTCCTCACCCCACATGACGGAGAATTCAAAACCCTTACCGGTGCTCAACCGGGACTCGACAGGTGTTCTTCGGTCCGCTCCGCAGCGCGACGCTCCATCGTTCTGCTCAAAGGACCAACAACACTGGTCGCGAACCCAGACGGCGAACTGATTTTCGTCAGAAGCGGTGACCAGCGACTGGCCACCGCCGGCAGTGGTGACGTACTAGCTGGAATTATCGGAGCCCTCATTGGGTATGCCCCAACACATCTCGCCGTTGCAGCCGCTGCTCACTGGCATGGACGAGCAGCGGCACTCGGGCAATCAGGGATGATTGCTAGCGACCTTCCCTCCCTGCTTCAGTCAGCTCGATCGGCGATGCTTTCACCATGACTGACAGCAGCCGACCCACATGGTGCGACATCGACCTCGCAGCTCTCGAACGTAACTACTCGGCAATAAAACAGGTTGTTGGAGCAAGCAAGATGATGCCGGTCATCAAAGCTGATGCCTACGGTCACGGTCTCACCCAAATAGGAACCCGTCTTCAAGAAATCGGTGCGCCGTGCCTGGCGGTTGCCTATGTCGAAGAAGGTCTCGCTCTGCGAGCCGCTGGGATCACAGTGCCGATCCAGGTTCTTGGAGGGGCAGTAACCCGACAAATTCCCTTGTTTCTCGAACACGACCTTACGTTTACCGCCCCGTCAGTAGACAAATTGTTGCAAATCTCGGAAGCCGCCGAAGCCGCAAACACAACGGCGAAAGTTCACTTGAAAATTGATACTGGAATGGAACGAATAGGTGTCCATCACTACAACGCTGACACCCTTTTCGAAGCCGCGCTCAGCTGCACATCTCTAGAAGTTGAGGGAGTTTTCAGCCACATCGCCTCAGCCGACGACACCGACTTGGGATCTGCTCGAATACAACTCGAACGTTTCCTCGAAGCGCTCGATTTTTACGATCGTCGCAGCCTCCCCACCCCAACACGTCATATAGCGAACTCCGCAGCCATCGTGGCGCTCCCAGAGGCACACCTCGACCTGGTCCGACCTGGGCTATTGCTCTACGGAATTGAACCAACAGACCAAACATCGAAAACGATCACCGTTGAGCCGCTGCTCTCGTGGCGCAGCGAAGTCATTTATTTCAAGGTCGTAGAGGCCGGAAGCCCAGTGAGCTACGGCGGAACATGGGCACCTGAACATTCAACACGAATGGTGACGCTCCCCGTCGGTTACGCCGACGGGTACCGTCGGGCCCTCTCAAATCGTGCTCAAGTTCTGATTAAAGGAAACCGGCATAACGTCGTGGGACGCGTATGCATGGACCAAACAATGATCGATATCGGTACGACGAGCGCATATAACGGCGACCAAGTAGTCCTCGTAGGGTCCGACGGAAACCAACAAATAACGATCCGAGATCTCGCACTGTGGTCGGACACCGTTCCCTATGAAATTTTGACCTCCATTACGGCGAGAGTTCCACGCCGGTGGCACTCGTAACTAGCCGTACAATCGAAATACATTCCTCATGTTGCACGTCCGAACCCGCTCCGTAGATGCCACCCGACAAGTAGCAGCGGCGCTCGAACCGCTGGTACGCCCAGGCGATGTCATCCTGCTCTCAGGGGACCTCGGTGCGGGGAAAACAGCGTTTGTACAAGGACTAGCCGTAGCTCTTGGCATCCAAGAACGAGTGACGAGTCCCACATTCACCCTCGCAGCCAGTTATGAAGGTCGCCTCCGCCTCCACCACCTCGACGTGTACCGCCTCGATAACCTCGCCGAAGTCTTAGATCTCGACCTCCCCGAACTCCTCGAAGACCGAGCCGTTATCTGTATCGAATGGGGCGAAGTCGTCGTACCCGAACTTCCCCGAGACTTTCTGCGAATCCGCATCCAACTCGGGCACCCTGAAGAAATTGACGACGCTCGAGTACTCGAAATCGAGCCAATCGGCCCATCCTGGGTGTCAAGGAACCAACAACTCAACCTTGCCTGGGCAGACTGGGTCATTAGCGAAACGGAAGACTTCTAACGTGCTCGTCCTCGGCATCGAAACTGCCACACCTCAAGTGGGCGTCGCCATCGGAGGGCACGAAGGTGTCATCGCCTCCTTCCACACTGCCCGCGATCGGCGCCACGCTGAAACGCTCGCACCCGCGATCCAATTTCTTTGCGCGCAAACCCGCATCGATCTCGACGAAATAGGTGTAGTTGCTGTTGATATCGGCCCAGGCCTTTTCACCGGGCTGCGAGTAGGGCTCGCCACAGCCAAAGCCCTCGCTCACGCCTGCAAAATTCCCATGATTGGGATCTCTAGCCTCGATCTGGCGGCCTTTCCGGCTCGTTTCTCCGACCGCCTCATCGTCTCCACCGTCGACGCTCGGCGCGGAGAAATCTTTTACGCCACCTATCGCAGGACCGCTGGAGGGATACAACGAATCTCTGAACCGCGCGTCGATCAACCCGACAACGTTGCCAACCAACTCACCGCTCAAGGCGAAGATTGTCTCGTCGTCGGTGACGGGGCACAACGCTACGCCGAAACCTTCCAAATACTGCGAGGAGTGGAAATTGGTGAAGAGGGATTTCGATACCCCAATGCGGGATCCCTCGTCGAACTCGCCCACCCCCGCGCCCTACGCGAAGAATTCGTTTCATCGTCGGAAATTGAACCCCTATACCTCAGAGCCCCTGACGCCAGAATCAACTGGCAAAAGCGGGAACGCTCATGATGACCTCCGCCGCCCACGTGCTTATCGAACCGATGCGTAAACGACACGTGCGTGCAATCAGAACTATCGACAAACAGGTGTACACCAAACCTTGGTCAGCGGCGATGTACCACGATGAACTACGTCAGCGTGACCGTCGCGCCTATTACGTTGCCCACCACGACAACCACATGGCTGGGTACGGCGGCGCGATGATCGTCCACGACGAAGGACACATTACGTCGGTTGCGGTGGCACCACATGCCCAAGGACTTGGTATCGCGACCCGTTTGATGGTCGCCGTCCACCGCGGATGTCTCCATCACAAAATCTCCGCGATGACCCTCGAAGTTCGAGTGTCCAACGAACGTGCCCAAAGTCTGTACCGTCGTTTCGGTTACGCCCCCGCAGGTGTCCGAGCCGGTTACTACGGCGACAACGGCGAAGATGCTCTAGTGATGTGGTGTCACGATGTGCAAGAAATTGGGCACAGCGACCTGCTCGCGCAAATTGAAACCGAAATAGATGGCACTACCGACTGGGGGTCACTATGACCACTGTTCTGGGAATCGAAACCTCATGTGACGAAACTGCAGCAGCAGTAGTTGTAGATGGTCGCGATGTCTTATCGAATGTCGTCAGCAGCCAAGTGGACCTCCATGCCCGCTATGGCGGTGTGGTCCCAGAAATTGCCGGCCGAGCTCACGAATCACTTCTCACGCCGGTTATAGCGCAGGCCATGGTCGAAGCCGGGGTGACGAGCCACGACATCGACGTTGTCGCGGCCACCCGTGGGCCAGGACTCATCGGGAGCCTCCTGATAGGTGTCTCAGCGGCCAAAGCGCTCTCATTGGGATGGAAGGTCCCCTTTATTGGCATTAACCACCACGAAGCGCACCTCTACGCTGCCCTTCTAGAAGAACCGGAACTGGAATTCCCGCTTTTGGTCATGCTTGTGAGTGGTGGACACACCATGCTGATCGAATTTCAAGCCCATGGCCGATACCGCCTTCTTGGGGCAACTGTCGATGACGCTGCAGGCGAAGCGTTCGACAAAGTCGCTCGGTATTTAGGTTTGGGATATCCAGGAGGCCCAGCTATCGACGAGTTGAGCCAGCAAGGTGATCCACAAGCAATCAAATTCACACCCCCAATGCGCAACGACGGTCTCGATTTTTCCTTTTCTGGTTTGAAAACAGCGGTCGTTAACTATGTTCGTCAACACCCCGACGTGGAAACCGCTGACGTCGCAGCATCATTTCAGGCAGCAGTCGTAGATGTCTTGACCCATAAAGCTCAACGAGCCGCCCGAGAGATAGGTGCCACAGGCATTTGCCTAGCTGGAGGGGTTGCAGCGAACAGCGAACTTCGCGAAAAAGTCCTCGATATCTGCGTTGAAGATGGCATACAAGGCTTCCTTCCCTCCCGCGCTATGTGCACCGACAACGCGGCGATGGTCGCAGCTACTGCCTGGTGGAAAATGGACAGCGAAGGGCCGTCTCCGCTAGATCTCGGTGCAGATCCGAGCCTTAAGTTGCCCTTTATCGACTCCTAGAGGCCGATTCCATCGAATTTTCGCGGAAACGTCGACCTCACAGGTTGTTTCTCGGCGGGCGCGCGCCATATCGTTAGCACTCTCCCTATGAGAGTGCTAACGCATCCATAGGGTTTCACTAGACGAGCTATGGAGGCGAACAGCCGATGAACCTGCAGCCACTTGAGGATCGCATTGTTGTGCGACCCGATGTCGCTGAGGAGACCACTGCCAGTGGTCTCGTAATTCCCGATACCGCTCAGGAAAAGCCCCAACAGGGCGAGGTCCTCGCAGTCGGTCCGGGAAAGCGATCCGAACAGACCGGAGAACTCATTCAAGTCGACGTCAATGCCGGCGACACCGTTATCTACAGCAAGTACGGCGGAACCGAAATCACATCGGACGGCGAAGACCTACTCATCCTAAGCGCACGCGACGTTCTCGCGATTGTGAGCTGAGTCCAACATGGCAAAGATTCTTAAGTTCAGCGAAGAAGCCCGACGCGGCCTCGAAGCAGGCGTCAACCAACTAGCGGACGCAGTAAAGGTCACGTTGGGCCCTAAAGGTCGCAACGTCGTCCTCGAAAAGTCCTTCGGCGCTCCAACCATCACCAATGACGGAGTCAGCATCGCCCGCGAGATAGAGCTCGAGGACCCATTTGAAAATATGGGTGCTCAACTCGTCAAAGAGGTCGCTACCAAGACCAATGACGTTGCAGGTGACGGCACCACAACCGCTACCGTTCTGGCTCAGGCCATGGTCCGTGAAGGTCTACGCAACGTTGCTGCTGGCGCCAACCCGATGTCACTCAAAAAGGGTATCGAAGCAGCTGTTGCTGCTGCGGTTGACGCGATCGGCGAAATGTCAGAGGACGTTTCCTCCGACAAAGGAAAAATTGCGTCTGTCGCAGGTATCTCTTCAGCAGACCCTGCTATCGGAGAGATTCTTGCCGAAGCATTCGACAAAGTCGGAAAAGATGGCGTGATCTCAGTTGAAGAGTCCAACACCTTCGGTGTTGACCTCGAATTCACTGAGGGTATGCAGTTCGATAAAGGCTTCCTGTCGCCGTACTTCGTGACAGACCCGGATCGCCAAGAATCAATTCTTGACGAGCCCTACATCCTTTTCGTCAACGGCAAAATCTCATCGGTACAAGAACTCGTGCCTGTCCTTGAAAAGGTCATGCAAGGAGGCAAACCGCTTCTGATTATCGCCGAAGATGTTGAAGGTGAAGCCCTCGCGACCCTTGTTGTCAACAAGATCCGCGGCACGTTTACATCGGTCGCGGTCAAGGCGCCCGGTTTTGGTGAACGCCGCAAGGCCATGTTGCAAGACCTCGCTATTCTCACTGGTGGTCAGGTCATCTCAGAAGAGGTTGGTTTGAAGCTTGAGAACACAAGCATTGATCTCCTCGGCCAAGCGCGAAAAGTCATTATCACCAAAGACGAAACCACACTCGTTGAAGGTGCTGGCGACAGTTCCGACGTAGAAGGACGCGTCGCTCAGATCAAACGCGAAATCGACGACACGGATAGCGACTGGGATCGCGAGAAACTTCAAGAACGTCTCGCCAAACTTGCTGGAGGCGTAGCAGTCATCCAGGTTGGCGCGGCAACTGAAGTTGAGCTCAAAGAAAAGAAGCATCGCATTGAGGACGCTGTTTCAGCGACTCGCGCTGCCATCGAAGAAGGCATTGTGCCTGGTGGCGGAACTGCACTGCTTCGATCCCGAGAAGCGATCAACGCGTTGTCTCTTGAAGGCGACGAAGCCACCGGCGCAATGTTGGTGTTCCGATCACTGGACGCTCCCACCCGACAGATCGCGCAAAACGCCGGTCACGAAGGTGCGGTAGTAGTCCAGCAAGTCGAAACTGCTGGCGGAAACAACGGCTTCAACGCTGCGACTGGCGAGTTTGAAGATCTCGTCGCCGCTGGTGTTATCGATCCGGCAAAAGTGACCCGAGCGGCACTTCAGAACGCAGCCTCAATCGCTGCGCTTTTGTTGACCACCGAGACACTGATTACCGACAAGCCCGAAGAAATGGATCCTGCTGCAGCTGCTGCTGCCATGGGCGGCATGGGCGGCGGTATGCCAGGCATGATGTAGTTCACATCTGACTCGAATCGAGGCGGGCCTTCGGGCCCGCCTCGAAACGTTTTCACCTCAATTGTCCTAGGTTGCTGAGGTGAACCAACTCCAGCGCGGTGGACCTCAACGAATCCCCCGACCGGAGAAATGGACTCCCGGCAACCCCGCACCATGGCTCCACGCAACAGACGTAGATTTAGACACCCTTGAGCGCCGACTTCTCACGCGAACCCCCAGATACCAACAAACTGGAGCACCGCCACCCAAACGCCACTCAGCCGTCCTCATAGCCCTCTACAGCGACCCCGAACCGACTGTTGTGCTTACTCGCCGGACCCAACAGATGAGAGCCCACAGCGGCGAAGTGAGCTTCCCGGGCGGAGGGCAGGATCCTGGCGAATCCCTTTGGGATACGGCTTGCCGCGAAGCCCGAGAGGAAATTCAACTCGATACGACCCTCGCGCTCAGAATCGGCGAACTTGATCACCTCACTACCGTTTCCTCCCAAGCCCGAATCGTTCCCTACGTTGCACGACTTTCACAGCCCCCCTCAATGACCGCAAACCCAGACGAAGTCGACGAGATTTTGCTTGTGTCGCTTTCAGAACTGTTACTTCCGGGGGTCTATCGAGAAGAGAGATGGCAGTGGCCCGGCTCGAATCAACAACGTCCCATCTATTTTTTTGATCTTTTCGGAGACACGGTGTGGGGCGCCACCGCGAACCTCCTTCGCCAATTGCTTGTTACGGCGCTCGGTTTACCAGAACACGAAAAATAAACCGGAGCCGACGGCCAATGGCCGCTACAGTCAAATACTTCCCCGAGCGGACGAATCGCGCATGGTCCAGGTCGATAACGCCCACCAAACAGTTCTGGTCGTCGATTTTGGCGCCCAATACGCACAACTGATCGCACGCAGAGTCCGCGAAGCGCGGGTGTACAGCGAAATTGTGCCCAACACCGTTACCGCTAAAGAAATCAGTGACCGTAACCCGGCGGCCATCATTCTCTCCGGAGGACCCAAATCAGTCCATGCCGACGGGGCGCCCCTCATAGACCCTGACGTCTATGAACTCGAAATTCCTATCCTGGGAATCTGTTACGGCTCCCAACTCATCGCCCATCAATTGGGTGGAACTGTTGACCGCAGTGGACGCGGAGAATACGGCAGGACCCAGCTTTCTCTCACCGGCGAACCGTCCCAGTTGTTGCCCGACGGGGTTGCCACTGGAGACGTCGTATGGATGTCTCACTTCGATGCTGTTACCGAACCCCCCCAAGGGTTCACCGTTAGCGCCTCCACTGTCGACGCCCCAGCAGCGGTCATCGAAGATGCCAACCGTCGAATTTATGGTGTTCAATACCACCCCGAAGTCGCTCACACTCCCCACGGCCAATCCCTCCTCCAACGGTTCCTGGGAGAAGTCGCACACTGTCGAGCGGACTGGACGATGACGAACGTCATCGACGAAAGCGTCAAAGCCATACGAAGTCAAATAGGGGAAGGAAGAGCGATTTGTGGTCTGTCGGGCGGAGTTGACAGTGCCGTCGCCGCTGCTCTAGTTCACAAAGCAATCGGATCGCAGTTGGTGTGCGTGTTTGTTGACACAGGTCTCATGCGACTGGGCGAAGGCGATCAAGTCGTTGAGACATTCCAACGCACTCAAGGTATCGAACTCATCCACGAACGCGCAGCTGACATCTTTTTCGAAGCGCTCCAAGGGATCACCGACCCTGAAGACAAACGAAAAACCATTGGCGAAAAATTCATTCGTATCTTCGAACAAGCACAAGGCGGCATTACCGACGCCCGTTTCCTCGTCCAGGGAACCCTCTACCCCGACGTCATCGAATCAGGAACCAACGACGCCGCAAAAATCAAAAGCCACCACAACGTTGGCGGACTCCCCGACGACATGGAATTCGAACTCGTCGAACCGCTCCGAAATCTTTTCAAAGATGAAGTCAGATCAGTCGGTACCGAACTCGGGTTACCCGACGAAATCGTTTGGCGGCAGCCGTTCCCAGGACCAGGTTTGGGTGTGCGGATCATCGGAGAAGTCACCCCGGAGGCCGTCGCTATCCTCCAACACGCCGACGCGATCGTCAGAGAAGAAATCTTCGAGGCAGGGCTTGAGCGAGAAATCTGGCAAGCATTCGCCGTGCTTGCCGATATCCGCAGCGTGGGAGTCATGGGCGACGAGCGAACATATGCGCGCCCAATCATTATCCGAGCAGTCACCAGCGAAGACGCAATGACCGCTGATTGGGCTCGCCTGCCCTACGAAATTTTGGAAAGCATGTCATCGAGAATCATCAATGAAGTCGATGGCGTCAATCGAGTGGTGTACGACATCACCTCCAAACCGCCAGGCACAATCGAATGGGAGTAATCAGATGACTGACCTCCCCCAAGGTTTCACCGTCCACGTCGCCAATATGGGTGTCAAAGACGACACCAATGACGTCATGGTGCTCAACTGCGAAACCTCAGCTACAGCAGTAGGGGTATTTACTCGAAGCCGATTTGTTGGACCTAGCGTGACGATCAGCCGACACAACATCTCTTCCGGTACCGCTAGAGCAGTCGTTGTTGTATCTAAAAACGCGAACGTGGCCACCGGCGCCACTGGCCACGCGAACGCGACAGAAATCACGCAACTTGTCGGCGCGGCGATCAACGCCGACGCCTCCGACGTGATCATTGGTTCCACAGGTGTTATCGGCGTTCAATACCCCATGGAACGCATCCGATCGCACCTGACCACACTTCACACCCCCTTTCAGGAACGATCCGCGGATGCTGCAGCCTCCGCCATCATGACCACCGATACTTACTCGAAGGTTGCATCAGCTTCGGCAGGACCAGCGACAGTCGTAGGTTTCGCCAAAGGCGTGGGCATGATCGAACCCGACATGGCGACAATGATCGCGGTCATCACCACCGACGCCCACATTTCTGCTCACGAACTGGATCGAACCTTTCGGCGAGTCGTTGATCGCACTTTCAACGCGCTGAGCATCGACACTGACACATCAACCAGCGATATGGCTGTCGTCCTCGCGTCAGGAATGGCTGGCCCAACCGATGAGATGGAGTTCGAAGCGGCGCTGTTAGATGTTTGCCTCAATCTCACCCGCCAACTTGCCGCAGATGGTGAAGGAGCAGAAACCCTCATTGTTGTCAACGTCACCCGGGCACGAGACGACGATCAGGCTCGACGTGTGGCAAAAGCCATCGTTAACTCGCCGCTGGTGAAAACTGCAATCCACGGACGCGACCCCAACTGGGGGCGCGTAGCAATGGCCATAGGCAAATGCCACGACGACACAGATATCAACCAAGAAGAAGTCACCATCTGCTTCGGTCATCAAGAGGTGTACCCAACCGCTGCTACCTCACAAACGTTGTTAGAACTCGAGACGTACCTTGCTAGCGACGAAGTTCATATTGGAGTTGATCTCGGCTTAGCTGAGGGAACCTTTACCGCGTATGGATGCGACCTCACCGACGGCTACGTTCGCATCAACGCTGACTACACGACCTGAACCCTGCGATGAGTGACAACAACATCCTCCAAGGACTGAACCCCGCACAACACGACGCGGTCATTCACCGCGGCGGACCAATGCTGGTCGTGGCAGGTGCCGGATCGGGAAAAACTCGAGTCCTCACTCATCGCATCGCTCACCTCATCGAAGAAGACAACGTCAGCCCATTTGGAATCCTCGCGATCACCTTCACCAACAAAGCCGCCCAAGAGATGAAGGATCGGGTGGCACGCCTAGTAGGGCCCGTCGCCGAAAAAATGTGGGTATCAACGTTCCACTCGGCGTGTGTGCGCATACTGCGTCGCGACGCAGAACGACTTGGGTACCCCAGCGCGTTTTCCATTTACGACCAAGCAGACGCGGTACGGCTCACCGGATACGTCGTACGTGACCTTGGACTTGATACCAAAAAATTTGTTCCAAGGGCTATCCACGGACGTATCTCAAACTTAAAAAACGACCTGATCTCCCCCGACGGCGCTGTCGACAGCGCGGGGAATATCTATGACCGCAAAATCGCCGAAACTTACGTTGAATATCAACGACGCCTCCGAGTAGCAGGCGCCATGGACTTCGACGACCTCCTCACCGTCACAGTCGAACTCTTCAACAACCACCCCGACGTTCTTGACCACTACCGTCAACGCTTCCAACACGTCCTAGTCGACGAATACCAAGACACCAACCCCGCACAAAACGACATGGTGCTCAAACTTGCCGACCAACACCGCAACGTCTTCGTCGTCGGTGACAGCGACCAATCTGTGTACGCGTTCAGAGGCGCGGACATCCGAAACATTCTCGAATTCGAAAAAGCATTCCCTGACACCAGCGTCGTTGTTCTCGACCAGAACTACCGATCCACCCAAGTCATCCTCGACGCAGCCAACTCAGTTATTTCGAACAACCTCGGACGAAAACCCAAAGACCTGTGGACCGACAAATCCGCTGGCGACAAAATCGTGCTCTACCGAGCGGACGACGAAGTCGACGAATCAGCCTGGATTATCGGCGAACTAGAACGACTCCACCAACACGGCGCTCTTCGCTGGAGCGACGTCGCCATCTTCTACCGAGCCAACGCACAAAGCCGAATCGTGGAAGAACGCCTCGCAAGTGCATCGATTCCCTACCGAGTAGTCGGCGGCACCCGTTTCTATGACCGGCGAGAAGTCAAAGACGCGTTGGCCTATCTACGGGCCGCAGTGAACCGCTCAGACGAAGTATCGCTCAAACGGGTGCTGAACGTACCTAAACGCGGCGTCGGTGACAGCAGCGTCGCTCGCCTCGACCAATACGCTTCCGCTCACGGTGTGTCATTTCGTGAAGCTCTGAGTAGCTGGCCCGAAGCAGGTATCAGCGGAACAGCAAAGAAGGGTCTCGCGAATTTTACTGAACTGATCGATCAACTCTCACAACGCGTATCTGACGGACCAGCAGAAGTGCTTCAAACAGCGTTGGAACGCTCCGGATATCTTGAGGAGTTGAATGCCGAACGATCGATAGAAGCCGAAGGCCGACTCGAAAACCTGGCCGAACTCATCGGCTCAGCCGAACCATACAAAGCCTGCGACGAGTTCCTCGAACAAGTCTCCCTTGTGTCCCCCACCGACGAACTTGATGACCAATCCGAAGTGACACTTATGACCTTGCATACCGCGAAAGGCCTCGAATTCCCACTCGTGTTCATCATCGGCATGGAGGACGGAATTTTCCCATCATTTATGTCACTAGGAGACCCAGATCAACTCGAAGAAGAACGGCGGCTCGCCTACGTAGGCATCACCCGCGCCGAAGAACAGCTGTACCTCACCCTTGCAGAAAGCCGATGGATCTATGGGCAACAGCAATACAACACCCCCAGCCGGTTCCTCAAAGAAATCCCCGACGAACTCGTTGATGATCGCAGCCCTAAAGGCATCCATAGAACAGGCCGAACATCAGTCTCAGTAACCGCGCCCTCCGACGACACCGAAGACCGAAGAGCTGAACGCCGAGAACGTGCCAGAGAACGCGTCATCGAAAAAGCGATCGCCGCAGGAAGCCAACAACGCAGCCCATCTCCAGTCGAACTCAAAGTCGGCGATGACGTCCACCACCCCAAATTTGGGGAAGGAGTCGTTCTCAACATCGCCGGATCAGGAGACAACGCAGAAGTCACCATCCACTTTGTTGAAGTCGGAGAAAAAACTCTCTTACTGGGTTGGGCTGATCTACAAAAACCTGAATGATTAAGAATCAGCGACCTTGGAAAATGGGGGTGCGTTTCGCTACGAACGCCGCCACTGCCTCTTTGTGATCATCGGTAGAACGACAACGACTCATGGCAACTGCTTCTGCGTCAAGACACGACAAAAGATCCGCGTTTAACGCACGATTCAAGTTTTCTTTAATGTAACGCTGCGCAACTAACGGCCCCTCAGCGAAGCGAGCCGCATAAGAAACAGCAGCAGACTCAAAGTCGTCGACCTCAAAAACTTCGTTGACCACCTGCAAAGAAAGTGCCGTGTCGGCGTCAAACCGATCTGCGGTCAAATACAACTCCCTGGCTTTGGCCGCGCCCACTAATTGGGTCAAGAACCAGCTCCCACCAAAATCTCCGGAGAAACCGACTTTCGCGAATGCAGTTGTGAAAATCGCACGTGATGACGCTACGCGAAGATCACACGCCAACGCTATTGACAGCCCAGCTCCAGCAGCGGCCCCGTCTACCGCAGCCACCGTCACCTTAGGGAAGCTATGCAACGCCGCGGAAACAGATCGTTGCCGTGCTCGAAGATCGTCTACCGCGGACTCCAAATTCGTTGGAGACGACACCTTTCCCGAGTTACGAGCATTCATGCCTTTGACGTCACCCCCCGCGCAGAACGCACCACCCGCCCCGGTCAACATGACAGCACCCACATCGTTGTCTTCGGCTAGCTGAGGAAGTAAACGTTCGAACGCTGCGTATGTTTCAGGATGCAGCGCGTTGCGAGATTCCGGACGATTGAACGTCAACACAGCGACTTGTCCTTCGCGTCTCCCCAGCATCACCTCGGTGCCAGTATCAATTTCGATCATCGAAACCCCTCCTTCAACTAGACGTATGCCTCTCAGACCCACCTAGTATGTCGAACTCGTAGGGCAACCTCGTTGTCCTTCACACCCTCGGCACAGGAGACCCCCGTGGACCTCTTCGAATATCAGGGCAAACAGTTCTTCAACCAGTTCGGAATGCCTATCTCCGATGGAGAAGTCGCATTCACTGTTCAAGAGGCGGTCAGCGCAGCTGAACGACTCGGAACTCCCGTCATGGTGAAAGCCCAAGTGCATTCCGGTGGTAGAGGCAAAGCAGGTGGCGTCAAATTCGCAGCCACCGTTGACGACGTCCAAGAACACGCCACCAATATTCTCGGTCTTGATATCAACGGCCATATCGTCCACCGCCTATGGATCGAAAAAGCCAGCGATATCTCCGAGGAGTACTACGCCAGCTTCACCCTCGACCGATCCGCAAAAAAGCACTTGGGGATGCTTTCTGCGGAAGGAGGCGTCGAAATCGAAACAGTCGCAGTAGAAAACCCTGACGCCATCAGCAAAATTCATGTCGACCCGGCAGTCGGCCTCACCAGAGAAGCCGCCCAAGTATGGGTAGACGGTGCCAACCTCAACCCAGTGGCCGTCGAAGGTGCAGTCGACATCGTCATGAAGCTCTACACCGCCTACGTTGAAGGCGACGCAGACCTCGTAGAAATTAACCCCCTCATTCTCACGCCCGACAACAGAGTCCATGTGCTTGACGCCAAAGTCACGTTGGATGCCAACTCGGTATTCCGGCATCCGGACTACGCAGAGTTCGATGAGACACAACCGCGCGACGAACGAGAAGAGGCCGCCCACGACAAAGGGCTCCAATATGTAGGCCTCGAAGGCAGCGTGGGTGTCATCGCCAACGGCGCAGGCCTCGCGATGTCCACCGTCGACGTGATCAACCAAGTCGGAGGGAAACCCGCCAACTTCCTTGATATAGGTGGTGGTGCAAACGCAGATGTCATGGCTGGAGCACTCGAAGTCATCAATAACGACCCAGAGGTTGAATCGATCTTCATCAATATCTTCGGAGGAATTACCCGAGGAGAAGAAGTAGCAAACGGGATTATCGAAGCGCTCAACCGTGTTGATATCGACGCCCCAATCGTTATTCGACTCGACGGCACCAATGCAGAAGAAGGGCGGGCGATCCTGGAACCCGCACTCAACGACAAACTGATGATGGAACCAACCATGCTCGACGCCGCCAGAAAAGCTGTCGCGCTTGCCAAGGGAGCAGACGCATGAGCATCTTCGTCGACAGCGACACCAAAGTCATCTACCAAGGCCTCACCGGAAGCCAAGGCCGCTACTACGGACTTCTTAACCGCGAATACGGCACCCAAGTCGTCGGCGGAACCAACCCCAAAAAAGCTGGTGAAGATGTTGATGGCATCCCGGTCTTCGCAAATTGTGCGGATGCAGTAGAAGCCACCGGAGCAACAGCGTCCTGCATTTTCATTCCCGCCGCTGGCGTGTACTCAGCAGTAATGGATGCCGCCCAAGGCGGAATCAAATTCATCGTCTGCATCACCGAAGGCGTACCTGCCCACGACGAAGCCAAGTTCTATAACGAACTCAAAGCGCAGCACCCCGACGTGCAAATGCTCGGACCCAACTGTCCTGGCATCATCACCCCAGGACAATGCAACATTGGGATCACAGCTGGACACATCGCTAAACCAGGTGGCCCAGTTGGCATAGTCAGTCGCTCCGGCACCCTCACCTATCAGGCGCTCTATGAACTCCAACAAAAAGATATTGGTGTGACCACCTGTGTTGGTATCGGGGGAGATCCCGTACCTGGCACATCTTTCATTGATTGCCTTGCCGCTTTTGAAGCCGACCCGGCCACCAAAGCGGTCATGATGATCGGTGAAATTGGTGGTTCAGCCGAAGAAGAGGCAGCGGACTACATCAAAAATCACATGACCAAACCCGTGTCTTCTTACATAGCTGGCGTAACTGCTCCCCCTGGGAAAAAGATGGGACACGCTGGCGCGATTGTCTCCGGAGGGAAGGGAACAGCGGACGCCAAAATGGAAGCTCTGCGCGATGCCGGAGTGAAAGTCGGACTGAATCCAACAGAAGCAGGCGAACTCATGGCCGAGATCGTCGCATCTATGTAGCCACGGCCCACTAGGTTCCCAAGAGTGCGGCTAGCAGTACTCGCGTCGGGAACCGGATCTATCTGCCAAGCGATCATCGACGCGCACGTTGATGTCGCCGCGGTAGTCGCCGACCGAACTTGTGGTGTCATCGACCTCGCGAACGCCGGCGGCGTTCCGGCATTCCTTGTCGAACGAACTGATTTCGGGCCTGATTTCGACCGAGCCCAGTTCTCTCGCGACATTGTTACAACGCTTCAACAAGCTGACATCGACGTGGTCGCAATGGCGGGATTTGGAACCGTGCTTGACGCCCCGTTCTTCGAGGCGTTCGACGGACGAGTGCTCAACACTCACCCGGCTCTCCTCCCATCATTCCCCGGATGGCATGGCGTCCGCGACGCCCTCCGTCACGGCGTCAAAATCACTGGCTGCACTGTTCACATCGCGACCCTCAAGGTCGACGCAGGTCCGATCCTGGCCCAAGCAACCGTGGAAGTACTCGACAACGACGATGAAGTTTCACTCCACGAACGCATCAAATCAACAGAACGTCGTTTGTACCCCGCAACCATCAAGAAATTCCTCGCCGACATGGAGGCACACACGTGAGAGCACTGATCTCTGTATACGACAAAACCGGAATAGTTGACGTGGCTGCAAACCTCAGCCGCCTCGGATGGGACATTGTTTCTAGTGGCGGCACCGCATCAACGCTGCGGGAAGCAGGCGTTGACGTCACCGCGGTGGAAGACATCACACAAAGCCCTGAAATGCTCGATGGAAGGGTTAAAACCCTTCATCCCAGTATCCACGGTGGCATTCTCGCCGACCGAAGCAAACCCGCACACCTCGCCTCGCTCGAAGAACAAGGAATTACTCCCATTGACTTGGTGATATGTAACCTCTACCCGTTCCGCAGCGATCCCAGCGTTGAGTTAATCGACATTGGTGGCCCCACCATGGTGCGCGCGGCAGCGAAAAACCATGACAGTGTCGGCATCGTCGTCAACCCCGATGATTATTCAACGGTTATAGCTGAACTCTCAACTGGTGGGGTTCTCTCAGATGAAACTCGACGCCGTCTCGCAAGAACGGCGTTCGCTCATACCGCTGCATATGACGCCGCAATTGTTGAATGGTTGGACGAAGACGACCCGCTCCCTCCCACCCTTCACTTAGCGTTAGAAAAAGCAGATGACTGTCGATATGGCGAAAATCCCCACCAGACAGGTGCCAGGTATCGGCCCATTGCGACTGCGCCGTGGTGGGATGGTGTCGTGCAACATGAGGGACTTGCCCTCAGTTACTTAAATTTCTTTGACGCTGACGCCGCGTGGAGAATCGCACACGACTTGGGAACGTACTCAGGGCAAGCTGCTGTGGCGATCATCAAACACGCCAACCCGTGTGGTGCCGCGACCGGCGACAACCTCGCTGACACGTACCAACGGGCCTTCGACTGCGATCCTCGTTCCGCTTTCGGCGGCATTGTCGCCACGAACCGGGTGGTCGATCTCGCCATGGTCGAAGCCATAGAACAAGCCGCGCAAGCGGACCTCATCATCGCCCCAGGCTATGACGAGGGAGTTGTTGAGCGCCTGCGAGCGAAACGAAAAAACACTCGAGTGCTTGAAGGCCCAGCCCCCGACCAGCTCCACATTGAACTGCGTCAAATCACTGGCGGCTGGTTGGCGCAAAGCCCCCACCATTTTGGTACGGGACGCGCCGAATGGACGGTAGTGACTGAACGCGTACCTACTGAAAGTGAATGGGACGACGCGGAGTTCGCGTGGAGAGTCGCTGGGCATGTCACTTCTAACGCAATAGTTCTCGCCAAAGACGCCACGGCATGGGGGATCGGCGCCGGCCAACAAAACCGAGTCGAATCTGGCCAAATAGCTACGACTAAAGCCGCTGGGCGGGCCACAGGGGGAGCGTGCGCTAGCGACGCGTTCTACCCGTTCCCTGATGGGGTGGAAGCAGCTGCAGCAGCAGGAGTCGCTGTAGTGATTCAACCAGGCGGTGCCATGCGCGATGACGACGTCATTACTCGCGCGGACGAGCTTGGACTATCAATGATCTTTACCGGTGAACGTCACTTTCGTCATTGATCCCCACCTAGTCTGCTTTTCGTGACAGCGATATTGCTCGACGGCCAGGCTCTCGCCGACAAAATTAAAGACGAAATCGCGAACGAGGTCGACCGACTCGCGTTCTCCCCTGGGTTGGGCACCATCCTCGTAGGAGACGACCCGGCATCGCACAGCTATGTCGGAGCCAAAATTCGTGACTGCGAAGAAGTTGGCATCACCTCAATTCACGAACACCTGCCCGCCGATACCACCCAAGAAACGCTGATAGCGACCATTGAACTTTTCAACGCGGACCCTCAAGTTCATGCATACATCGTCCAGCTCCCCCTACCGCCACAACTCAACGAAGAAGCAGCACTCCTAGCTATCGACCCAAACAAAGACGCAGATGGCCTTCACCCAGTGAATCTTGGCCGTCTCGTTATGGGTGTTGATGGGCCCACACCATGCACACCACGAGGCATCCAAATGATGCTCGAAACGTACAATGTTCCCGTAGAGGGACAACATGTTTGTGTCATCGGCCGTGGTCTGACAATCGGGCGACCAATGGCGTTACTCATGGCACTTAAAAGGGCCACCGCTAACGCCGCAGTCACCGTTGTGCACACCGGTGTAGCCGATTTAGGTCACTACACACGTCAAGCGGACATCGTGATTGCTGCAGCGGGAGTGCCCAATCTTGTGACTCCAGACATGATCAAACCCGGCGCCGCAGTTATCGGCGGGGGGCTCACTCGCGAAGGAAAGCGAATCCTTTCCGACGTTGATGAATCCGTCGGTGAAATCGCGGGGTGGATAACCCCTCGATTGGGGGGTGTTGGCCCAATGACTCGGGCGATGCTGTTGCAGAACACCGTCGACGCTGCAGTGGCGAGTCTCAGATAACCACCAGGAGCTGAAGAACCTTTTGGTTCGATAGGCAACAATGGCCTCGGGTGCGCTAGAACGGCACCGGAACGTTTGACAACCTAGGAAGGACACCAGGTGAAGGATCCCGTTCGAGTTGCTGTCACCGGAGCTGCCGGCCAAATCGGCTACTCCCTGCTGTTTCGAATCGCGTCGGGCAGCATGCTTGGCCCCGATCAGCCGGTCATCTTGCAGATGCTGGAAATCGAGCCGGCCCTTGGAGCGCTCGCCGGTGTCAAAATGGAACTCGACGATTGCGCATTTCCGTTGCTAGCAGGAACCGTCGAAACAGCGGACGCCAACGAAGCTTTTAACGGCGCCGATTACGCGTTGCTGGTTGGGTCCATGCCCCGTAAAGCAGGTATGGAACGAAGTGACTTACTCCAAGCAAACGGGGGAATTTTCACGGGCCAAGGCAAAGCGATCAGCGAAGCTGCGAATGGTTCCGTCAAAGTTCTCGTAGTGGGAAACCCCGCCAACACCAACTGTCTCATCGCCATGCGTAACGCACCAAACATCGCCGATGCTCAGTTCACAGCTATGACGCGGTTGGATCACAACCGGGCGATAGCGCAACTGGCCCAAAAAACAGGGGCATCGGTGAACGACATCACCCACATGACGATTTGGGGTAATCACTCCGCAACCCAATACCCAGACCTTTTTCACGCCGAAGTGAACGGCCACAACGCGGCAACGACCGTGAATGATCAACAATGGCTTGAAACTGAGTTCATACCCACCGTTCAACAGCGCGGCGCGGCGATTATCGATGCTCGCGGCGCAAGTTCAGCAGCGTCAGCGGCGTCTGCTGCCGTGGATCACATGCGCAACTGGGCGCTAGGCACAGCCGAAGGTGACTGGGTGTCAATGGCTATCTCATCCAGCGGTGATTATGGCGCCCCCGAAGGCATCATCACCTCGTTTCCTTGCACCACGCAAGACGGGTCGTACAGCGTTGTTACCGGTCTGGAAATAGACGAATTCAGTCGCGTCAGAATTGAAGCATCGTGGGCTGAACTGGTCGAGGAACGCGACGCTGTCGCCGATATGGGCTTACTCGGATAGCGGCGTACCTTTAGGCAGCAGCCCGAGTGCGTCTAGGCAGCAGCCCGAGTGCGTCTGAGTACTGGGTCTGCAATTGCGAGCAATTTGTCTGCCACTGACATGACTCGCCCAGCAGCGCCAGGGGTGTCACTGTCGACCAGGTTCCCCATCACCTGCAACGTGATCTGAGCGATTGTTTCAGTACCGACCGCTAGTCGCAGACCACTGCGAAGAATTGCCTGGTGACCAATCAGAAACGAGAAACGGCGGCCCGTGCGCAAAAAGCCGTCGAAACGCTCACCAACTTGCTGATCATATTTCTCGGAGGCAGTGCTGGGATCTGAATGAAAAAGGTCCGCGATCAACATCCCCGTTTCGAGTCCGTAATCAATTCCCTCACCATTCATTGGGTTGACCAACCCTGCAGCGTCCCCCACGGCCACCCAACCAGAGCCATGGCGTTTTTGTGCGCTCATTGGTAACCGCCACGCTCGTGGGCGTTCCAAATATGGACCCAGCTCCCAAGATTCGCGCATCTGTTCGCGATAGGAGTCACACAGCGTGTTGAGGTTCAACGATTTGAAACCCTTCATGGTGCTCAGCGCCCCGCACCCAATGTTGACTGTTCCGTCACCAGCAGGGAACAGCCACCCGTAACCGGGAACTGCCACGTTGTTCTCGTCACGAAGAGTTAAGCAAGCTTCTATGTGCGCATCGCTGTGTCTTGGAGTTTCTGCGTATGTTCGTATCGCTAAACCATATGGTTCGTTCGGGTCTCGTAGCGCGCCGAGTACCCGCGCAGCTTTGCCTTGAGCACCGGCAGCGAGTACGACAAGATCAGCGGTCCAGCGTCCGTTTGGCGTATCGACACCTACACAGCGGCCTTCGTCGTCCAGAACTGGAAGAACCTCGGTGCTGTACATCGTTTCGGCCCCCGCCTGCGAGGCAGCGTCCATCAGAGCGGTATCTAACTGACGACGTGGCCATACCGCCCCATATCCAGGAAAACGAGAAGTTTCGGGCCAATCGAGTTCTCGCACCTGCTTCCCTGCGACCATCCTCAAGCCCTGAATACGGTGCGCCTCCCCGAGGTCTATATCCAACTCTTGCAATGCCCCCACAGCCCTAGGGGTGAGTCCATCTCCACAGACTTTGTCTCGACCGTGGCTACCCTTTTCGAAGACTGAAACGTTGATCCCGTGACGCGCGGCACGAATTGCGGTCGCGGCACCTGCCGGGCCTCCTCCGATCACGATGATGTCTCTATGAGGCATTGCTACAGCTTGCCGTCGTCAACACCGGATTCCGCGTCTATCTGACCGTTCTGTGGGCGGTGGCGACCCCACCACGAAGCAGCCCCTAAAAAGGCCATCTCGAAACCAAATTCCCAGACTCGGCTGAGAAGGGCAAACGCCGCGGCATCAGCCAAACCGAAACGATCAACCAAAATCGCGGCCAGTACCCCTTCGCGAACGCCAAGCCCCGCAGGCGTTATCCCGATCATGCCGGCGATCACCGCCGCGTAGCTGGCCCCAATGATGAGCGACACGTCGGCTGAATCCATGTCAAGGAACGCCGCCGCTAACGCCACCGTTCCCACGGCACGAACAGCGACGCTCGCCCCTAACAGTGCGACGCCGTCAGCTAAGAGTCGTCGTCGTGGTTGAGGAATTGCGAACTTTTTGATCCGTGAGAGACGCTTACCGATAACCGGAATCCACCACGGCGCCGTAACCAGCCCTGTTGCCGCTATGACACCCGATACCCAACGCATCATTTCGGGGAGAACGGTGGACGGCACAAAAAGGGCGCAGATAATCACTGACCAACCCAAAAGAACGAGAGTTTCGACAGCAATTGAGATAGCTGTCAATGAGCGAGGTATGCCTTCTTTGGTGGCAAGTTGCAGTCGTGACGCGACCGCAACCAAACCGGTCGGCAAATAGCGGGCAGTTTGGGCGAGACACCACAGACGTACAGCCCGGCCAGTAGCCACATAACTTCCATATGAGGCGATAAGACGCCGCCAACCCAAAGGAAGCAACAAATTCGCGGCCGTAGTAGCAACTGCAGCGTTGACGAGCCAAAAGGGCGCGAATCGGAGATCCAAATCGTTGAACTCGCTCCAATGCTGGTTTCCAACACGGAAAATAACGATGGCTGTGGCAATGGCAACAGTCCACTGGGCCGCTGTTTTAGCCCTATCGCGCCATCTTTGGTTCACCAAACTGAGGCTACCGCCCCCTTCACCCGTGCCTGATTCAGGCAGACTGGCTTCATGGAAAGCAGTCACGGTCTCCGAGTTGTGCTCTGCACTCCCGGATTTCCGGCTTCGACTGATGACCCCGACAAACCATTTCTTCTTGATCATGCAACAGCTTTGGTTGATGCAGGCCTTCAGGTGAGCGTTGTGTGTCCCGCATCTGGAGGACGACCGGCGCATCAAACGCTAGGTGGCATTGAAATTTTTCGAGTTCGGTACGCTCCGCGTCGACTCGAAACCTTGGCTACGACGCGCGCCATGTACCGCGAAGCTCGAGGGCTAAAAGCGTTGCTGGCTGTGCCCATGATTATTTCGATGTTCGTGGTCACTTTTAGGGAGCTTCGAAAAGGACCAACGATCGCATATGGACATTGGTGGATCCCTGGCGGTCTTGTTGCGGTCCTCGCTGCTCGTTTAAGGAGACGACCAAGCATTGTTCATCTGCACGGGTCAGATGCGACGATCACCGAGACATTTACGATGCGAAAACTCGCACAGCTAGTTCTTCGCACAGCCAACAAACGTTTAGCTGTCAGCGAAGCACTAGCGGAATGGGCCAGCGGGCTATCTGGCCGCAAGGTTCAGGTGCTTCCGATGCCACTGGTGTTGGACCGTCTTCCCGAACCCTCACCTGTTCCGGCCGATGGTTTTGTTTTGGGTGTAGGGCGTTTGGTACCCGAGAAGGGTTTTGATGTGCTTATTGATGCTGTCGCTCTTTTTGAGGCCGACGAACGTCCAGATCTTGCAATCGTTGGAGTTGGCCCCGAACGTTATGCGTTAGCTCAACAAGCTGCTGACGCGGAGGTAGCGTTGCACTTACCGGGAGCCGTCGCTCCAGCCGAACTATCTGATTGGTATCGGCGAGCTCGCATCGTTGCAGTTCCTAGCCGCCGCGAAGGCTTTGGGTTAGTCGCTGCTGAAGCTGCAGCAGCCGGCCGAGCCGTTGTCGGAAGCGCTGTGGGAGGTATCCCTGTTGTCATCAAGTCTGGTGTGTCCGGTCTTCTCGTTGAACCCGGAGAC